>Ga0194043_1000547_pt1 | contig 20917 bp, 19 predicted proteins | sample JunL4415m_MetaG_FD_161274 | JGI IMG/M metagenome (GOLD analysis project Ga0194043, IMG submission 161274) | Anoxic zone freshwater microbial communities from boreal shield lake in IISD Experimental Lakes Area, Ontario, Canada - Jun2016-L442-15m | ecosystem: Environmental > Aquatic > Freshwater >...
GCACGCCGTAGAAAGAATACTGTCCTGATGCGGATGTGAACGTTTGAGCCTGCCATGTCGCAGTGCTACCGGCCACTTTCCAAAGGTCGACCTGGGCACCAGGCAGGATCGAGCCGGCTCCGGTGACAGAGCCGGAGATGCCAGTCTCGCTCTCGAACTCCGCGGAGATCGTCTGGTCGACCGTCACGTTCGTGAATTCATGACTCGTGACCGCGCCGATCGACGAACCGTTGACCTTCACGTCCTTGACATGGTACCCGGTGCTCGGCGTGATGGTGATCGTCTGATTGCCGCCGTAGTTCACCCTCGGGCTTGACGGGCTCATCGAACCGTTGGCCCCCGGCGAAGTCGTGATCGTGTAGCTGTTGACCTCAAAGAATGCCGTGGCGGACAGGTCGGCCCTCACGTTTAGCTCGCGACGCTCGGCGGTCAAGACCCCGTCGTCCCATCTCAAGAAGTGGGATCCCGTATTAGGGACGGCAGTCACCGAAGTCCCGTTGGATCCGAGGTCGACGATTTGAAGGGTGTCGACCTCGGGTGAGATTGCTCCCCCAGGACCAGCGCTGTAGCTAAGGCGGTAGGGCTCCTCTCCGTATACCGAAACGATGAATTCACCCAGCGACGTCACATTGCCCGTGACGGTCAGGTGCGCGACATCCACCGAAGTCGTGACATCAACCCAGCTGCCGCCAACGTAGTGAAGCAGCTTGACCTCACTAGCCTTGTCGGGGTCCTCGTCTTCGTAGTCCGGCCAAGGGACCGTAACGGTGACGTTGCCCGAGCGGACCGCGTCGCTTTCCGAGATCTGGTAGGAGGCGATGGCAGGGTAGGCAACGGGGGTCTGCGTGGTTGGTTGATGTGCAACGACAGATGCGTAGCCTGCGCTGGTTACCGATGCGAAGCGCAGAGCAGATCCAGCGAGCAAGGACGTCGCGTCTGAAGGAGCGCCTATCGGCACGTTGTAGTCACTACGCGCGGTTATGTAGAAGTCGGCATGTACTCCGCCGTCGGCGACTGCGTGGACGTCGTAGGCGCCGGCGGCATGCGGAGCGGTGTACTCGATGGTGATCTGGCCGTTAGAGTCGGTGACCATGGTGCTCGAATTTACGGAGCCATCGGTGGCGCTTACGGCGATGGTCGCGCCCTCCACCGGTCTCCCCAGTGAATCGCGGTACGTAGCGACGAGGGTCTGCGCAGTCGCCGTGTGCATGTTGAGGTAGTAGGCCGACTGCGTGACCGTCGCCGGTCCCATACTGTAGGTGTTAGTGGCCGGAGTAATGCCCCCTGCCACGAGTGCGTTGTTGAAGTACAAGTTCTGAACGTCCTGTGTCTGCGACAAGCCGCCGGTCCCGCCGGTGAAGCCGACGTAGACGTCTTGAGGGAGATAGGCCGTAAGGTCCTTTGAGTACGAAAGGGTCGCCGCTGCTGGCCGGGTCGTCGTCTTAGACATGCGCACCTCAAGCACATGCGTCGCGCCGTTGTAGTCGACCCAGACGTTCCACGGCTTGCCATCGGCTTGACTGTTGAGGCTGGCGTTGGCGGGAGGCGACGCCGTCGCGTCCGACTGTGCATTGCCGTTCAGGTCGACGCCGATGTGGTTGTTGTTGGGATCGTTGACTGTGACGCCGGTGTCAGTCGTGTTCTTGAACGTGTCGAACTCGATACCCAGCGAATACGGCTGGGAGTTCGGGTTGCCGAAGAATCCCAGCCCGCCTCCGACGCGTATGGGATAGCTCGACCGACTCTGTAGGACGAAGGCCATTCCGTCGGCGCCCTGCGAGGCAACCTGGTCGTGGATGAAGATCGTGAAGTACGCGCTAAAGGAGCGGTCGGCGCCCAATTGGGACGTCTGCTTGAAGAATGCGGTACCCGCTGTGTAGGTGGTCAGGTTCGAGATCCTGATCACGGAGGGCGTGGTTGGCACATACGCCGAGAAGGATCCGCCGGTGCTCTTGAGACCGCCGAAGGTGAAACCGCTCGTGTTGGTGGATGTGAACGATGGGTAGGCGAGAGTCAGCGGCACCGCGTGCGCCGGCGGCGCGAACAGCGCGGTCAACGCGAGGAGAACACCAACGATCAATCCCAGGACATTCCAGTGAACAGTGGTCCGGCGGGCAATCAGGCCGCACAATGAGCGAGTCATCTCCTGCCGCATCCTTTCCTCCCATGATTACTCAGGCCTCCCCGGACCCGAGTTGGTGATCCTCCTTAGTACCTCTTATCCCAAGCCGCGGTCGCATAAACGTCGCCTTAATCAAGCCGAGACCGTCCCCCCGAGCCGGAGGGACGGTCTCCTATCCCTTTCACGCAATCTGCAGACTCGTCCGTCGCGTCGCTTACTTGTGTACGAGCGCCGCGTTGGCCGTAGCACCGGGCAGGGCGAGCGGCACAAGCGTGGCGCCCGCGATCGGGACCCGGAGAAACTAGGTGCTCTTGCCTCCGAGATACCCAGCGTAGTCCCTCTGAAGGTAGTCGGACAGCGCCTCTCTCCAGGGTCTCATCACGTCGAGCCCTCGCAGCGCCAGCTTTCGGTTCAGAAGGCGCTCGCAGTCCGGGCGAGGCGCGAAGTAAGTTCGCTCGAAGTAGTTTGAACCGACCGGCAGTACCTTCACGGCGTCACTCAAACCAAGTTCATCGACGAGCGCTTGCGCGACCTCAAGGCGACTGGTCATCCCTTGGCACACCATATTGTAGAGACCCCAGTACTCGCTCTCGAGCAGGACGCGTACATTGCGAGCAAAATCCCGTGTGTAAGTCGGAGTCCCCAACTTGTCGTCGACGACGTGCAGTTCGGTCTTGCCTTCACGCAGCTGCTGGATGATCTTCTGCACAAACTTCTTGTCCTTGGCGGGACCGCCGCCCATCATCCATCCGGCGCGACAGATGAGGTGGCGGCGCACGTTATGCCTAACGAACTCCTCCCCAACCCACTTGGCGCGAGCGTACGCCCCCAGTGGGTTGGGAGTGTCCCAATCATCGTAGGACTCTTGCGCACCATCGAAGATCCCCGCCGTGCTTACGTACAACAAGGGAATGTCAAGCTCATTTGCAATGAAGACCGCGTTCTCGACCGCCATAGCGTTAGTAGCGTAGGTATCCTGAACATGCGTCTCGCAGAACTCGAGGTCGGTATATGCGCCTAGGTGAAAGAGAGCATCGGGCGCGAACTCCTTGACATCGGACGTGTAGCGAGCCAGGTCACGAAAGTCGAGGAGTGAGAGCCATTCCTCGTTGAGGTCGATATCGGTGCACTTGAGCTCCGCCGAGGTGCTGAACTCCTCGTAAAAGGCCTTGCCGAGCATCCCGCCGCAACCTGCGATGTAGATGCGATCCATTCTCCACTCCTTCTCATGACGCGTAGCGTTCGCACGCGAACTCACGCTGCGCGATTCGACCTGAACGACGAATCCCCACACGAAACGCTGACTGCCGACGCACGAGCAGCAGGGAAAGGCACGATGTTGATGACGTCCCTCCCAACACCGTACAAATCCTGCCAGCAACTAACTGTATCAGGTCATGCGCCGCGCGCGCGCTACCCTCGCCGGCACGCCGTACGCCACGGAGAACTCGGGAAGCGATCGCGTCACTACCGCCCCCGCACCCACGACACACCCGTCCTCGATTGTCGTGCCGTCGAGGACGGTAACCCCAGAACCCAGCCAGCAATCGCGGCCTACAGAGATGCCGCTTCGGCTGACGCCTTGGGATCGCACAGTCTCGTCCGCTCGCTCGAAGATGTGCTCCTCTGCGATCAGGCGGCATCCCGGACCGATGATAGTGTCACTTCCGATGTCGACACCGCCTTTGGCGCCGATATAGCAACCCTCGCTGATACCAACGCGCTCCCCCACCATGAGACCGACACCGACGGAGCGCAGCACGCTGGTCACCTCCACGTGCACACCCCTTCTGAGTGTCGATCCCCTACCCAGAGTCACTCCCGAGGAACCCAGACAATCCAGACGACAGTAGTCACCGATCGACACCCCTGGGGCAAGATTCAGATGTCGCGCATTCGTCACGACCACGCCCCTCCCCACGAACACCGGGACGGCCGCTCGGCCAGCTCTCAGCGCCAGCCCAAGGCCCCGAAACCCCATGACCATTCTCCTGAGCACAATCGACAGGAAGTCAAACGGGCGAATCGCCGGATCCAGATCAAAGGCCTCATCGCGCTTGATTCTTCGAACCACTGACACCAGCCAGGACCTGCGACCAGACGCCATTGCGCCTCAATCCTCCAATGCAGGTAGAACACCACGTTCGAACTCGGGCTCAGCGCTCTACCCGCTGCGCTATTCGATGACCCTCCTAGTTTACACGCCGCATGCACGCAACTCGATGGCCTCGGCATACGCCTCGACAAGCTTGCGCACGAAGTCGGCTTTGTCGTATTCGTCTACCACGTAGGCGCGCGCCGCCCTCCCCATCGATTCGGACAGCACTCGATCCTCCCAAGCCCTTTGGATGGCAGCTGCCAGAAGCTCGTAGTCGTCCGCCGGGTACTCGAACCCGCGCTGCCCACCACCGAGCATCTCTGGAATACCGCCCCTGCTTGATCCAACCACGGGCTTGCCAGCCGCAAATGCCTGCAGAATCACGTACGGAAAGTTCTCGTACCAGACCGACGGTACGACAACCACGCGTGCACGCAGGAGAACCCTGTCCAGTTCGCTGCCCCATAGCGGACCTAGGAACTCGACGTTCCGAAGAGCCGCATGCTCGGCATGCGCGCGCAATAGGGGCCCGAGCGGTCCGTCGCCCACGATTCTCACGGGAACCTCAGGTAGTATCGCTGCGGCCTCAAGCAGTTGCTCCACGCCCTTCTCCTCAGAGAGACGCCCGAAGTACAGGACATAGTCGCCGCTCCCGAACTCATGCGCCGCAGATGGGGAGAACGGGTTTCGCAAGAGCCGCCATTCGAAGCTCTTCTCTCCCCAGAACTCCGATGTCTTCTCAGCCATGAAGCTGCTTGCGAAGAGGAACAAGTCGATTCGATCGCGCACACGTCCCGTGAAGCCGTCAGCATAGGCCTCCGCCGTCTGTGCGGCGCTGAACACGAGAGAATCATGGCAGCATCGGTTGAGCACCGCGTTGTAGTACTTGCCGCCCTTGCACTCCTCGCAGGGATGCCCGTGGTGGTACATCTTGTAGTTCGGGCAGATGTGCTTGTAGTCATTGCAGGACATGACGACCGGTACTTGTGCCTCGATGCAGGCGTCGATCACCGAAGTCGACAAGTACGAGCCGATTCCGAACATGTGCGCCACATCAGGCTGGAAGTCATCTATGAGCCGACTCATAGAGCGTTTTGCCGAAAGAGAGTACATCGCCGACATCAGGGCGCGGACTTTTCCATAATAGCTTCCACCTATGTGATCGTGTGAGCTTACGAAGTACTCGCTGAACTCGGATTCACGGTTGTCGGGATGCTTGGTCGAGAAGAACGCGACCTCGTGACCGGCCTCTTCGAGAAGCCGAGCGGTCTCGAAGAAGAAGACCTCAGCTCCACCCATGACCCGGAAGAACTTGTGCGCGACCAGAACCCGCATCTCGCCCTACCTGCCCTTCCGTGGAAGCTGTGTTCAGCCTTGGACGCGAACGCCTTGCAGCCAGCGCCAGTGCGCTGCAATGCCATCTTCAAGAGACGTGGAAGGTCCCCAGCCGAGAAGCTCCGTCGCCAGCTCCACAGCGAGAACCATGTGCGGGACGTCAAAGCTCCTTCCCGGAAGGAACTCAACACGCGCTATCGCGCCTGTTACATCTTCGAGTCGCGCAACGACCTCAAGCAGGCTCCTGCCAACACCTGAACCGATGTTGACGACACCCGCGGCCCGGGTCTCGACTCCGAGGACGACAGCCGAAGCCAGGTCCTGAACGTAGAGGTAGTCGCGCACGACACTCCCATCGCCCCAAATCTCGATCGGTTCGTTGCGAAGCATCTTTGCCAGACTTGTGCCGATGAATCCCTGGACTCCGTCATGCCCTTGTCGAGGCCCGTACGGATTTGATGGTCGCAGCACCAGGGACCGAAGGTCGTTGAGATTCCTGTACATGCCCAAGTACTTCTCGGATGCCACCTTGACAACACCGTATGAGCAGATCGGCTCAAGGGGCGTGGACTCGCGAACAGCGCTCTCGCCGGCCGGTCCGTAGACCGTCCCTCCGGACGAGAAGAACACGATGTGCTGAACGCCAGCCTCGTTCATGATATCCAAGCTCGCCACAAGAGGTATCAGGTTCGACTCGATGTCCCAAGGGATACTGGAGTTGGAGGTCGATGGCACGGTGGTGCTCGCGAGGTAGACGACGGAGTCGACCCCGGCAACCGCCTCTGCCATCACGGAAGGGTCGGCGGACGATCCAGCGCGATAGTCCACCCCTGGCAGTGGGAGCCGATACCTCTCGGGCAGTGAGTCGAGAACCCGCACCGAATGACCGCGCGCCAGAAGCAAGTCCTGGACGTGGGATCCGATGAACCCATTGCCGCCAACAAGAAGAACCTTCAACCGCCAGCACCTGCTCACTTGTCCGATTCATGCAATCCCGCCCGCATCCGCGGACGGCCCGATGCCCGTACCCGCGCGCGATGCGAGCGTGGCCAAGAATGCCAGCTCGCACGCTCTTGCGAGACAGGACAAACACCCTTCGACAAGATACATCGACAATACCAGACCCGGCGCAGCGGCCTGCCCAGACACATGCCTGCCCTTGCCATCGGGCATCACGCCGTCGAGACCCTGTAGGCGTAACACGTGAGGACCTCGGCTCATCGTCTGCTCTAGCGGGAATCGGACGCAGAGCCCGACTGCTGACGATAGGTCGACGCGTGCCGACGTCTGGCGATGATCCAGCCATAGAGCCGCGGGCTGACGAATAGCAGGGGCATAGCCGCGAAGTACGCCCACGGATTGAGGTATGCACGATATGCCTTGAGGTATCGCCTGCGAACGCCGGTGAGGTGTCTGCCCGTAAGGATCTCTTGGTCGAGATCGCATCTCACCACGCGGGCCCTCGCGAACCGCAAAGCATGTCGGATGTCCCGGTCACCACGGTCGTCGCCGTCTCGCAACTGGGCGGCCAACGACTCCATGATCTCGAGCTCCGCAACGGCCTCGGCCTGGATGCTGAAGGACTTGCCGGCGCCGACATGACGGTAGAACCAGCGCGGCGCAGAGTCGAACAGAAAGGCGGCACCGAGCGCGGCCCCCCTGACCCAGAAGTCCAAGTCCTCTCCGTGGCGCAGGGCGACGTCGTAGCCTCCGACGAGTTCTAGGTATCGGCGACTGAAGACGCCGTTGTATGGCATCCGCAGCCCCCGAAGCAAGGAACTCAAGTCGACCACAATCTGACCGTCAGAAGGGACCTTTGGGAACACAGTCCTTCCGAGATCCTCTCCCAGGAACACCGCATTCGATGCGTAGGCTGCAAAGCCCGGCCTGTCACTGGCCATGGCCAGCAGATCCGAAACGTAGGCCTCCATCAACACGTCGTCAGAGTCAACTCGGAACAGCATGGGACCGGTCGCTGCGCGCAGCCCGGCATTCGCAGCTGACGCGCATCCCCGATTGGCCTGGCTGATCACGCAGACTCGAGGGTCCCTCTCGGCAACTGCATCCGCGATTGCGCGAGTGTCATCGGTTGAGCCGTCGTCGACGACAATCACCTCTAGAAGCTCGTGACTCTGATCGCAGATCGACGCCAGGCACTCCTCGAGCGTTGCGCCGGCGTTGTAAGCGGTGACAATGACCGACACCAGCTGCGGTGCGGATACCATCTCCGCGCCCCCCCGCGGCGGGGACACGTCCGACCGCACTTCTGGCCTCAATCGCCCAACACCCCCTAGTCGACACCGGTGCTAACTATATCCGATTGGGCTGAGCGCCGTGCCGGTCTGACCCGCAACCGTACCGACGTCCTGCCCGCCCGACACCCCGGTCACGACCCCGCGGTCGCATCCGCAGACCAGGCATCGTTTGCGGTAGGATTGGACGCGCTGGTTGGACCGCGCCGCACGATGCTGGAGGCCAAGGACGTGCGTGAGAAGATCGTCTTGATGGCGATGGACTTGAACCCCAACTTGGCCACTGAGTGTGGGCAGGCGGACAAGTGGCTCAGGGTCCTTTCCGAAAGGTTCAGCGTCGAGGCCTTCGTCGACAGAAAGCACGAGCAAGACCTCTCGGCCAGGGTCTACGAAAACGTCCAGTTCCGTTTTGTGGACCTCGACGGCCCCATCGTCTCTCAACTCAAGAACCTCGGTCTCTACAACTTGGTCAACGCATCGTTCGCCCGACGGGCTATGCGCGTACTTGCGTCTGAGGTCCCGGGCACGCGATATCTGCTCATACACTGCATCACGCCTATGGGGATTCACTCGCACAACCACTTCTACAAGCTTGGGATTCCTGTGGTAGTCGGGCCCTTGGGCGGCGGTCTCGATGATCCGCCCGGTTTCGAGACCCTCTTCAAGTCGATCGGCGTCCGAAACCGACTCAGAAACCTCTACTACTCGCTGCTACCTCTGAACCCCGCTTGGCGCCGGTACTTCGAGAACGCCAGACTCGTGATCGTTGGTACGGAACTCGTCCTGAAGAAGCTGCCGCCCTTGGCCGCCGAGAAGACCATGGTGGTCTTTGAGCCGGCCATCGACACAGAGTTCTTCCGTCCCCTTCCGCGAAGTGACCGGAAGCGTCTGCGAATCGTCTATGTCGGCAGGCTCGAGCTCGTCAAGGGCTGCACGCTCTTGCTAGAGGCGTTTCAGAGTCTCTCCCGCGATGGCTTCGCAGATCACGATGTTGAGCTCATGTTCTGCGGGACAGGATCGCAGGAGGCCGCTTTGCGCACCGCCGTCACCACAGCGGGACTGACCGAATCGGTGACAGTAGCGGGACATCTGAGCCACGACGAGATCCCCAAGATGCTGAGCGACTCTGACATCTTCTGCCTTCCCACGCTCAGGGAGCCGAGCGGCGGCTCAATACTCGAAGCCATGGCATGCGGACTCCCAGTCGTGACAACCGACTACGGCGGGCCCTCCTACAGTGTCACGGAAGACTGCGGGATCAAGATCCGGCCACAGACGCCTCAGCAGTACGTGCGCGATCTGGAAGCGGCCCTCTCAAAGCTGATCCTAGACCAGGGGCTTCGCACCCGAATGGGAATCGAAGGCAGAAGGCGCGCAATCGATCAGTTCTCGGACATTGCCCTGCACCGCAAGATTCAGGAGATCTACGAGACGCTCATACCAGACTCTCCAGAGGCGAGGTAGACGCTCCGCATGGGTTTCACGAGCCGATTCGGTCATTCGAGAAGCAGTCTCAAGCGCCAACCGGATGGCCAAGTGGCCGGCCTGGTCTCAGTGGTCATCCCTTGCTTCAATGCGGCGCGGTATGTAGGTCGGGCCATCGAGAGCGCGCTCGAACAGACCTATGATCGGATCGAGGTCATCGTCATCGACGATGGATCGACCGATGGGAGCCTTGAGATCATTCGTTCGTACGACTCACGCATTGTTTCTCAAACCAAGACCAACGGCGGTGCTTGCGCAGCCCGAAACGACGGCGTCGCTCTGGCACATGGGGAGTTCATACAGTTCCTCGACGCAGACGACTTTCTGATGCTCGACTCTGTGTCGAACAGGATCGCCGCGTTCACTGAGGATGTCGGACTCGTGTTTGGCGACAGAGTCCACGTCGACGAGGCCGACCACGTGCTTTCAGACTATGAATCCTTTCACCCGCAACGGGAATGGGAGTCGACGGGCTGGATTCGCTATGCCTTGGTAACCAACATCCACACAATGGAGCCTCTGCATCGTGCGGGCTACGTTCGCCAGGTCGGCGGCTTCGATGAGTCATTCCCGCAATCCCAGGAACCGGACTTCCACCTGCGGCTTCTGATTGCCGGCTGCAGGTTCAAGTACGCACCAGGAACCGTCGGTGCCTTTCGGCAGCACGCATCAACAGGGCGCATCAGTGCAACACCGTGGTGGAGCACAGACCCGGAACGGTTCATAGACATCACGCGGTACTGGCTTTCACTTGTGAGCGCAACGAACGACGTGGGGATGGAATCCGAGTACCGACACGCCGCAGCCATCATCCTGTGCTACCACGCCATTCAGGAAGCCAGCTACGGAAACGCGAAGCTCGCGCGACGGTACCATGATGAGGTGCTTAGATTCGACCCGGACTACCTTCCCGAAGGTCTCAGTGGACGTGCTACTTCGATGGTGGGGCTGTGGTCAGCAATTCGTATCGCAGGTTGGCTTCGTCGGCTCGGATTAGGCGCCTAGGCTGCCCTCACCTTCGCCTCTATGGCGGGCCGTCTGTCGCTCTGCGCAGCGGATCATCTGGTGCGGCCGCAGGGCCATCGTGCTCCTCCCTAAGTCGATACATGAGAATCGATAGCAGGCCCATCGTCACACCACCTGTCATCGTGAAGAGCGCGTTGTCTATCAGCTGGTGCAGCATGAATGCGACAATGCCAGCGCTCAACACCACCTCGGCCCAGCGTCCCCGGCGCAGCCCTTCCAAGCAGGTCGATGCAACCGCGTAGGTTCCGAGCGCCAGCCCCACTACTCCCGTCTCAACAAGCAGTTCAATCGGCGCAGAGTGAACGCCGAGCGGAACACCGCGAAGTCCCGGAAGGAACTCCAACTGGAAATAGCCCAGACCTGCTCCGGAGATGAGATGAACCGGATCTGCCAGGGTCTGCCCAAGGACCAAACTCCAGGTGAGCATTCGCGGCGCCAGATTCTGGGTGGTGCTCACGTAGGACTCGATGGCTGATTCAACGCTCAGTACGGCAAGCCCGGCAACCAGAATCCCGATCCAGAGTCTCAGCCGCCGGCCAAGTGAACCGCGGCTCGCGACGAACAGAATGATGCCGCAGCCGACAAGCGCGCCAAGTAGCCCTCCTCGCGAGAAGGTACATACCAGCCCTGAGACCACCAGCGCCAGGTAGAGACCCCTGACCGGCGACTTCCTCCGTAGCCACAAGCCAAGAGCAATCGGAACCGCCATGCAAAGCAGACCCGCCAGCTGATTGAAGTGAGTGAACGTACCGGTTGCAAGACGCACGTTGGGTGAGACACCGGGCGCTACAAGCGCGAAGTAGTTGCGGGAGGCATGGAATTCGACTGAACCCCAACGCAGGAACCCCGGCATATTGAAGACCGTCTGGAGAACGGCGATGCACGATTCGACACCAGCCCAGACCAAGAATCCGACCAGATATGCCTTGCGCGACAACGGGGCGCCGTACGTGACTACCAAGTACGAAGCCAGAGCCGTCAACGGCATCGCGACGATCAGGTAGAGAGGTTCCGGCTTCACGACCGCGGTCGCAACTACTGCGTTGCCCATGAGCCAGACCAGGAATACGAGGAGTGGGTCTATCCGCTTCTCCTTGCTGCGCAACATCGCCATGAACCCGGCGACCGTGAGCAGTACCACCGCGTAGAAGGTGACGTTGATCTCCTCAGGCCTTAGAGCCTCGATGACCCCTAGCACCGGAGACGCGAAGAACACCGCGATGAGAGCAGCCTCGACGTAGGCAGGAAGCATCGCGAGAGCGACGACCACGACCAGGACGCCCGAGACCCGAAGCGCCATTTCACCTTGGCCGATGCCGACGAGCACGCCGACGCAGACGAACAGAGCGCCCACGGCCAGCCCGATCGTCCTGCTTGGGACGAGGCTCACAGTGCCCCTTCAACGTCTAGCATCGACCGCTTCCTCTCAAACAACCATCTCGCAATGGCGTCTCTGGGGGTACCGTTGCGCGCCCCAAGATGGCTATCCCTCGATCTCCTCCGACAGAACCTCAATGAGAGACTCCCGATGCGACTCGCAACGAACCACGTTCAGCAGCGCGGGCACCCGGTCTCGAGGCATACGCCACCACGGCCAAATACCCCGAGCGACCAATGCCCGTTCGGGGCGCCTCAACCCAAGAAGCTCCGTCAGCAGGTTCAGCCTCCGACTCGCCGAGAAGTCACTCCATTCACTACGCAGCTTCTCGACGCTTCCGGCACGCGCGTTCAGGGCCAGCAGCCCTTGGCGAAACAACTCCATGTCCTCGTCGGCCAAGCGGCGAACGCGATTCTCAGATGGGACAAACCGGCATGGCAGCAGCCTCACCGCCACCAATCCGTCCGCGCTCACGTCAACTGACAGGGAATAGCTGTCGTTCCAACCGAGCGGCGTGTCATCGAGATAGGGAAAGAAGCAGTTGCCCGTGCCATAGACAATCACAGCGCGATCCAGAACCTCGACGGCGCCGACAACATGGCTGTGTTGGCAAACCACGAGATCCGCGCCTGCTTGCACGAACAAGTGACAGGTCTCTCGCAGACTCGGCCTAGGCAGAGGGTACTGCTCGGCTCCACCGTGCACGAGCAATACCACAATGTCCGCGTTCGCCTTCGCTGACACAACCGAGTCCATGCTGCTGGACTCCCTCATGGGGGCAACTCCAGGATCATCTTCTGTTGCGATACCGAACTCGTGCTCGGCAACCGCAAGCAGAGCAACTCGAACGCCGCCAACTCCCTTTATGACGGGCTCACGTGCCCGCGCGATCGAGGTCCCAGCTCCAAAGACCTGTATTCCTGCCACCTGGCACGCGCCGAGCGTGTCACGCAGTCCTTCTGCCCCTGCATCCATGGCGTGGTTGTTGGCCATCCCGACAGCGTCAACCCCGGCCTGCCGCAGCGCGAGAGCCCAGTCCGTGCTCGCGGTGAGACGGACACCCTCCTTGGGCGGCGCGCACTCTGAGGACGTGAGGGGGCATTCGAGGTTCACGACTGTCGCGCCAGCATCCTGCATTGCACCCGCGAGGTCGCCGAACACTCCAGGCCCCATGCGGGTCGAGAAGCGCGGACAAACATCTCCGCCGACAAAGACCGTCCCGCTCGGACCCTCCGTGTGGACGCCGGTCATGCGAACCTCAAGACCCGCCCACTCGTGGGCAAACCCCCCGAAGTCACTTGTTGAGCGCTGTTTGTGAATGGACTCTGGCATGAATCACCCTCGAAACTCGTAACCAGGACAAGACGCAGAGAGCTTCCCGCAAATAGGCAGCGAATCGGCGGTCCCCAAGACCCCGCCCGCCACTTGACTCTAGCACCCACGAACTGGGCTTGCGAACCTTCGCTCCAGGCTCTCTCGACGCCTCTAGGCCCTGCCTTCGCCCTGCTCATGACTGGCATTGCTGAGCCATGAAAGCACCTGCAAGTAGGCGAACCGCCAACCGGGTCGAAATCCATCGTCACTCATGATGCACTCGCCGATACGTTCCAGTTCCGGCCACTCGCCCAGTCCCCCCGACCCCTCCAGGGCAGCGTGCACGGCGGCCCCGAATTCCGCCGAGGCGATCACCTCATCCCATTCTGGCCACGGGCCCTGACCTGTCTCATCTCCGTGTCCCGGAAGGTGCAACAGCTTGACTATTCTTCGACTCAGCCTGCGAAGCAGCGAGAGCGGCGCGTTCAGCCACAGACCGAAGTACGGCATGGTTCCGTTTGCATGGGGGATATACCATGTCGGTTGAAGGGCGCGCTTCATTGCCTTGTGGGCCAAACGTCGATTGATCTTCCAGCTCGCCGGTGTCCTTGCCGCCAGCTTGAATGCTCTAGCATCGAGGTACGGCTCGTAGGCGAAAGCCAGCCTGCGCGCGACCGGCACCTGCGCATAGCCCTGGGTCATGTCTGCGGGCAGGAATGCCGTGTACTCAGCCCAAGACGATGGGCGCAAAGCCATCATTCGTTGCCGACGGCCCTCGCGTCTGCGTTCCACGGACGCCAGCACGTCGCTCTGTCCAAACACATGAACATCATTCTCAAAACCGAACCAAACCCGCGTCGGCTGATCGATCTCGATCCGCGTGGCCACACCCCACTGATCGACCGTTTGCACAAACAGGGCCTTGAAGAGCGCGTCGGCCCAGAGGCCCCCAATGCACCTCACTCCGGGCACCAAGCAGTCAGAGAGGCCGCCCAAGTGTGCATGCAATATGGTGTTCTCGGACTCGGTCAGCCGAACAGATGCCGACGCCTGCTCCGCATAGTGGGCTGGAGTTCTGGGCACATGCTTCCACTCGATCCCCATCGCCTCGGCCACCCGACGAGCGGTCTGCGCCTCGTGGTTGTACGTGTCCGAGAAGGTCCGACCGTGAACCACGATCCCGTCAGGAATCAGTGCCGATATCACGCGTGAGTCTTCGCCACCGCTCATGAGAAGATTGATCTCCTCTTGGCCGGCACAGATGCGCTCGACGTTTGATTGCACGACGTCTCTGAGCTCTTGAGCGGTACAGCCGAACGACAACCGGTCAGCGACCTCCTGCCACGACCAGTAGCGAAGGGTGCGCGGCTTCTCGCCTCGTGCGAACTCCGATGCCGCCGCGAATGGAAGCTGTCTCACACCCTCATAGAACGTGTGCGGCTCGGTCACGACGCCGTGCACCATGAACTCTGCGACCGAAACGACGTCTATCTCGCGCGCGAGCCCAAATGCAGTGGCGAGCGCGTCGACGTGTGAACCGATCGCCATGGGGGCTGCGGTGTCGCCCGGAAGGAAGTACCCGGGCACAAAGGAATCAAAGTCCGTTACCGCCGTCGCCGTACCACTCTCCTTGTCGATGTAGAACACAAGGAAGTGGCCCACCAGATCATCGTCCCAGACGAGCTGTCCCTGGTCGATCCATCGTCCCAGAATCCAGCGGGACCCGTCGTCATCTGAAGCACCGGTTGCGACCGAGTAGTCCTGCCTGGGCAACGGGCCGCCCAGCACGACTAGCACACCCGTTTCCGTCTCCACGGGCTCAAATCCTGGGTAGGCGGGCCCAATGGTCACGAGCGCTCCCCAAGGTCCAGACCACTCGTGCAGACGCAGCTCCGTGTCGGCACGGAAACGCCTCAGCGCGACCGCCATGTCCCTCGCCGCCGCCGGTTCACGGCTGTAGAGGAAGTCAATCACTTCGCTTCCTTCCACTCTCCAAGACTGCCGAGCCGCATCTCGCTCACTATCCCACCTCGGTCCTGAGGGTATCCCTGAGGCTCGTCTTGCTCTTATGCACAACCCAGGCAATCAACACGATGTTCGCGAAGGCTCCAGCCACAGAGAAGCACGCAACCGCCGCCACCCCGCTCGCCAGAACCAGGGCGCCGAACAGAAGCGCCGCGACACGTATGGGGCTAGCTATCAACCCGAAGACCAAGAACTCCTTCTGCAGACCGAGCAGCGGAATGGTCTGGACCGCGGGTGTGTTCACGAAGTACATGAAACCCCAGAGGGTGAGCCATCGCGCGTACTGTCCGGCGGCCACCCACTCAGGACCAAAGACCACGCGGAACAACCAAGGTCCAAAGATGGCGACGAGCCCAAACGGCACAAGGCCGATCAACCCGAGAGCAAACGTCGTCTTCAGCAGCAGGGGCCGCACCGGTTCTCCTTCGTGACCAGCCTTTGCGGCTCGATGCAAGAACGCGTTGCCGACTGAGCCGGATATGACATTGTTGGGCATCTGTAGAACCTTGAGCGACAGGGTATAGAGACCTACGGTCACAGGACCAAAGAGTACAGACAGGATGATTGCCGGCAAGCTCGAGAGAACGGCGTTGAGGAGCACCTCAGGGGCCCTGAAGAGCGGAAAATCCCGGTAGTCGCGCGCCACCTTCTTTGCAGGAATGGTTGATTCTGCCCCACCCCAAATCCCACGTCTCACGTACGGCAAGACCATCCCTACGTACGAGATGTCTCCCGCGGTATTCCCCACGACAAGAGCCGAACCGGTCGGCACGAGAAGGCCCAATCCGAGCCTCAGAAAGTTCAAGACGGCTGCATAGCCGGTGCTGGTGGCGGAGATGACTTTGAACTGCTTCATCCGCACCATCCACTGCATGAAGATGGCTTGGACGGAATTCACGAGGATGGCCAGCGGGATGAGCAACAGGAACCAGGACGGGGCGCCGAAGTTCAGCAACTCGGCAACGGCGCCATGTGAGACGAGGAGAACGACGAGAACCAGCAGACTGAAGCCCAGCGCGATCGACATGGCCAACCGGACGACGGCCCGAGCTTCGTCGTCGGTCCTTGGCAGCACGATCGCTTGCTCGTACGCGAGCGCGGCAAAGGGCACCAATGCAGCGCAGACTGCAACAAATACGCCGAGAACACCGAATGCCTCCGGACCATAGATGCGCGTGAGAACGGGCGAAGCCACCACGTTGATCACTTGTGCGGCGGCTGATCCGCCCGCCATGACGGCCACGGCTCTGACGAAGGGCCGACGACGCCATCCCCCTATGCGTTCGGACAGCCTCAAGTCCTAGCCCGGGCAGGTGTCGGCACCGGCATCGCGTGGCTCCGCGGTGCGCCGCCGTGCGCTACCAACGCGATCGCTTCAGAGGAGCTCAACTCAACGATTCCAAAGCAGCTGACCCAGTACCCCGAACAGTCCCAGACCAAGTGCCCGGTCCAGAAGGAATGCGGCTCCCGTCACGAGCACGAGCACGACGATGAACGCAGTCACACCCACCACGACACGCTTCGACATGCCAGCGGACCGCCCCGCATCCTTCGACCAAACCGCGCCCGCATCCCGCAAGGCCGAATCCGCAGAGTCCGAGCCCGCGCCCCGCGCACTCGAGCGACTCTGTCTATCAAGCCCATCACGGGAATCGCTGTCGGCGCTCCGGTAGTAGCCGGCGTAGTAGCCACCGTAGTGTCCCCCGTAGTACCCGTAGCCCGGAGTGCTGCCGTCCAGCTGCAGACCCCAGATCACCACTCCGACGATCCGAGCGCCCACCAAGCCGAGAGCCTCGCGTCCCCTCCGTGCCGCCTCGCGAGTCGAAACCCCGGCCCGGGTGACTATCAGGACGCCATCGGCCCACCGAGCAACCGCAGCCGCGTCCGCCACTGCCAGCAACGGCGGCGAATCGACAATGATCCAGTCGGCCCATTCCTTGAGTTCGGAGATCAACTGGGACATCTTGCTCGATCCCAACAGCTCACTCGGATTCGGCGGCATCTTGCCTGATGAGAGCACAAGGAGCTCGTCATCTCCCGGACGCTCAAGAGCGGACTTCAGGGTGTTTCGGTTACTCAGAACATCCGAAAGCCCTACAGTTCCCGTGAGCTCGAAGAACTGGTCGGTAGTGGGTCGACGGAAGTCGCAGTTGAGCAACACGACCTTCTTGCCACTCTGTGCCAGACCAGCCGCAAGATTGGCTGCGACCGTTGACTTACCCTCCGCAGGAGCCGAAGAGCCGACAAGAAGAACCTTGATGTCGTGCTGGAAGTTCACGAAGTCAAGCGAGTTTCGCAAAGCTCGATACGACTCAGCCGCGGACGACCCCGGGTGCTGGACTATCGTCAGACGCCTCTGCTCGTCCTTCTTGAATGACTCGATCGGAACCGCGCCAAGAACCGGCGCGCCGTAGAGCCTCTCCGCTTCATCCGTCGACTTGATGGTGCTGTCGAGGTATTCGAGCAAGAACGCTACGCACAGGCCGAGCGCAAGACCCACGAGCAGACCGAGACCCAAGTTCCTAAGAGTCTTGGGCGAACTGGGGTCGGACTCAGGCACCGCGATGCTTACTACGCGCCCAGGGCCGGTCGAGAGCTGTTCGTTGATTTGAAGCTGCTCAAGCTTCTCGACCAGCGTCGAATACGTCTGCACCGCGATCTGCAACTCCGCCGCAAGATCGTTCGATTGCTGGGTGGTAACCGTCTGGCCCGTGGTTGACTGGCCGGTGCTGCCGCTGGTCTCGCCCGTTGACGTGGTGGTGGTCTTGATCTTGCGGCCCAAACCAATGATCTGTGTCTGAAGATCCGCAAGCCGCTTCTGCACTAGGTCAGCAGCAGCAGCTATACTCGAACGTTCGGCGTCTCTCGCCGAAGTGACGTACTCCTCGGCCACCACGTTCGCAATGTCGGCTGCCACAGAGGGGTTCGGATCCGTCGCAGTGATCTTGACGACGTTCGTCTGCCCAATCGGCGAATATGTCACCCTTTTCAACAGCTTCTCCGGCGTCGTCTCAAGTGCAAGCCGTCTGATTGTCGACTCGAGAACACCGCGTGTCTGCATCAGCTGCACCTGTGTCGACAAAGCCCGGTCAGGTTGAGAGGACAGGCCGGGGAGATCGGATCCGAGTAACGCCGCGGTCGTGTTCTTCTCAGAGATAAGCACCAAAGCAGCGCTCTGATACTGTTTCGTCTGGACGACTGACACGGCAAGTGCCGTCAAAGTCACGACGATCACTGCTTGAATGATGATCCACTTGCGTACGCGCAGCACGTTGAGATAGTCGCGAAACTCCACAGTCTGCCTTCTCTTGATATCGGGATTGGCGGCGCGCCGCTACTTGGTTCTGAACGACACCAGGAATGTGTACCCACCCTGTTCGGCAACGGTGACGATCATGACCGCCTCGCCCGGGATGGACGCAGTGCCTTTCCCGGTGAAGTCCGCCGGGACCAAGGTCGTCCCCGCGCCGGCCGCAGGTGTGCCCAGCGCGATGCTGGTTAGTGAGCGGTCGATGACGCCGGTGATAACCTTCTGGTCCGCAACCTGCGCGGCAACCAGTGTGTTCATGACACCGTAGTCAAACTCCGTGATCCCCGACTCTGTAACCCACTGGGCGTCGGGGGTGAGGGCCTCGTCATCCGTCATGGCCTGGACGGTGTCGGCCAAACCGCCGGTATCACCGGGTCTCATGCCTGTGAACGACAGGAAGAACCAGTTCCCACCGCGCTTCACCAGCGCGAGCACGCCCGGCGCCGTCGTACCGTCCTTGAAGAACGCCTTGACCAGGACACTCGCCGTACCTTCTGTAGCTTTGACCTCGGTGACGTCAAAGCGGCTGATGTCGCCCGCCGCCATCTTCTGGATGTTGGTGTTGGACTGTATCTGCTCGACGTACATGCGCTTCGCGAGGTCCTCGGAGACTCCCGGTGGAAGCTGAAGTTGGCTGGCGGAGACAGCTGGCGGCGTCGATGTCGCGACCCCGCCAGCAGCTGTCTGCGAACCGCCCGAGCCTGACGACGAGCCCATGCCGAGTGATGACATCAAGTAGTCGACACCACCCACGTAGTAGATGGCCCCGCCTAGCACAGCCAGCGCAAGTACAAACAGCAAGACCGTCAACAGAACCCGTGACTTCCGTGGAGAAGCGGAAGCAGGGGCGCTATCGTTCTCAAACGACTCGTTTGACATGTTTGAACACGACCCCCCAGAATCGACCTTCGACGACCAACGCCAGCCTAAACTGCCGCAACAAATGGTCCCGCAAGACGAGAATTTCTAACTCATCCTAATGATACCACTCCACTATACGTCATCCCTACTGGACAACCGCAGCAGCCGCGAGTTGGTCTTGTATCCACACCAACAGACTCGCCTCCGACAGATCGGTCTTGAGGCTGTCTGCGGCCGGCCCCGATCCAACCAGTGCTGCAGCCACCTGGACGGCCAGCTCATGCCGTAGAGCGGTGCCTTCTGCTGGGCTGAGGTAGGCCTGGCCGTTGAGCACTGCGGCAACCTGCGTGGACGTGAGCTTCTGTCTGCCCACCGGAATAGTGACAAGTTCGGCCCCGTTGAAGACCGTAACCTTCTGGGGCATGTTCACGGTGACGCCACCCGATGCGTCCACCGCCCTGCGCCACACCGCGGCCGGCACGCCGACGTAGGCGGTGGGACCTCTCACTTGGCCCTGGCGCAGCGCACGAGCAACCGCGGCCGTGCCGCCAAAGACAAAGGCGTCTCTCACACGGTTCTTTGAGGTGCCAGGAATCGTCGCCGTGGTATCCGGGGAGACATCCAGCATCTGCCCGTCGGCCACCAAGGAGATGAGCGCGGCGATGGTGGCGCCGTCCTCGGCAGGTGACTCGAGGATCAGAACGACGCAATCCTGCCGCCTGGCGTCCATGCCGCCGCCCAGGACGCGCATGTAGAAGTAGGCACCCACGCCCAGCACCGCGGCTAGAACGATCGCGAGAACGGCGCCCACGAACACGGCCTTACCCATCGACGCTCCCTGCGGTCGGCTGCGGACGGCTGCGCCGCCCGAGGGTAGTGTAGCAAGGCTAGCACGCTAGCTCTTCACTGGCCCGCAATTCCGCAAACACTTCGTCCACTTCGTCGCTGGGGACGGGTTACGCCTTGCCCGAGGCCATCTCACCGTCGCGCAACTTGCGAATTTCAGCGTCGGCCCGTGAGAGCTCTCGAACGTGAATGGAACACGAGACTACCGCCCCGCATTGCGGCCCGCCAGCCACCTCCACTCCGCCGCCAGCCCCTCGCTCAGCGTGACCTTCGGCTCGTAGCCGATCTCCTCCCGTGCCCTCTCGATAGAGGCCCAGGTATCGAGCACGTCCCCGGCCTGCCTCTCGGCGAGCTCGATCCTCGGGACGACGCCGCTGACCTCGACCAGCACGTCGAGGGCCTCGCGCAGGGTGACTCGCGAGCCGCCGCCCAGATTCATGATCGAGCCCGGAGAGGCCGCGATTGAGGCGACCAGCCCGTCGACGATGTCGGAAATGAACGTGAAGTCACGGGTTTGGGCCCCGTCGACGAATACGCTGAGGGGCTTGTGGGCCAGCATGCCGCGGCTGAAGAGATTGAAGGCCATTTCAGGACGCTGGCGCGGTCCGTACACCGTGAAGAACCGCAGCGACACCGTAGGGACCGATTAGTTGCGCCAGTAGAGCCGGCAGAGGTTTTCGGCAGCCAGCTTGGTGACGCCGTAGGGCGAGAATGGTCGAGAGTTGGCGTCCTCGCGCATGGGGAAGATGTCGGTGTCGCCGTAGACCGACCAGCTCGAGGCGTAGACAAAACGCTCGACTCCGCTTTCCTTGGCGGCCTCGAGCATGAGCTGCGTGGCGAGTACGTTGCTGTTGGTGTAGACGCC
>Ga0194043_1000548_pt1 | contig 20906 bp, 35 predicted proteins | sample JunL4415m_MetaG_FD_161274 | JGI IMG/M metagenome (GOLD analysis project Ga0194043, IMG submission 161274) | Anoxic zone freshwater microbial communities from boreal shield lake in IISD Experimental Lakes Area, Ontario, Canada - Jun2016-L442-15m | ecosystem: Environmental > Aquatic > Freshwater >...
TTTCCCAACGGCTTGCTCCTGTGCGCCGGCATCCACCGCCTCGCGCAACGCCGGCAAGCCCGACTACCTGCGAAACGGCGTCCAGCGGGAGGTCACCAAGCGCAACATGACCTACAAGGTCAACCCCGAGGCCACAGCCATGAACCTCGCCGTGGGGAGCCTCAATGTCCTCAGCAACCGCGTCGAGTTGAGCGAGGACGAGCCCCAGGCGATCGTCGCCCATGACGGCGTCTATCCCGTGTCCGGCGGCGTCAACAACCTCGACTACCACCACAAGGACTGCAGACTCGAGCGTCACCCGCGCCTCGTGGCCACAGAGGAGGTCTTCAGTTTGGACATCAATACCGAGGTAGACAGGCTCTTCGACGATTCGTCGCTTCCCGCTGACGGACATCCTGTCGCGGTCATCATTTCGGGCGGTGTCTGCGCCGGCAAGACCACCGTTCGCAAGCAGAAGTACTCGACCGGCTACGTACTGATCGATGCCGCCGACATCTTCCTGAGCCTGAGCCGTGGTGAGTACCTCCCGTTTCCCGATGCGTTCCAGGAGCCGATGGATCTCATCGGGGGGCTGGTCGCCACGCGCGCCCTTTTCGAGCGACGCAACATCGTCACGGAGATCGTCGGCAGTGAGGTCGAGCCGGTAGCGCAGCTGATCGACGCGCTCAGGAGCATCGGGTACGGAGTCCGCGGCGAGGTCATCACCCTCGACGTCGCAGAAGCAGTGCGACGCAACGAGTCACGCGACGACGACAACATATCCGCCTACTTCGCCGAGCCCTTTCAACGCGCCTGGATCATCGACGCCTGCAGTGGGCTCGCAGGCCGGGACGAGAAGGCGCGCGCGGGTTCATCGCCGCATGCCCGAGCGCCCAGGGAGGCCGCCGTGCAGAAGATCCTCTACATCGACATGGACGGCGTGCTCGTCGACTTCAAGTCGGGCATCACGCGCCTCGCGGCCGACGAGCTGCGCGAGCACGAAGGCCACCTCGACGACGTTCCCGGCATCTTCGCGCTCATGGATCCCATGCCGGGTGCGATCGAGGCTCTTCGAGAACTGTCGCAGCTCTTCGACACGTACCTGCTCTCCACCGCGCCGTGGAAGAACCCGTCGGCCTGGTCGGACAAGCTGCTGTGGGTGCAGCAGCACCTCGGTGCCCCTGCACACAAGCGACTCATCCTCAGTCACCACAAGGACCTGAACCGCGGTGACTTTCTGATCGATGACGGACTCAGCAACGGCGCCGACCGCTTCATCGGCGAGCACATCCATTTCGGGAACGACCCGTTCTCGGACTGGCCAGCGGTCATGAGGTACTTGCGTGTCGCGGCCGCAGGCTGACTTCGAGCTCGAAGCCCAGCAAGAGGAGTCGACTCGACGACTGTCTGCGGAATCGGGGCGACTCCGACTGCAGACGGCGGCGCTACGTGCCCTCGCCGCGCTCTACTGGAATCCACCGAGGTCCTCGAACACCGCCGTATCCGTGGGCGGGCTGGTCTTGACGCCGATCGGGTAGGTGAAGCCGCAGCCGTAGCAGCCGGCGTCCTCGAGGTGCCGCGGCTCCATGACGGGAGCGACGAAGCTGATGGCGGCGAGGTCCGCGCCGCAGGCCTCGGCGAAACGCCGGGCATTCCCTTCCCGCGTTGGCGAGGCGATGCCGGCGATGCTCGCGCTCGGGTATTCTCGCCGGGTAAGCGCGGGGAGGCGCCTGCGGCGCACGCGCCCGGCGTTCGACCAGAGGCCGGTTTCGTTGACATGGGACAGTGAGGTCGTGCTCAAGAGAGGGCTCACGCTCGGCAAGTACGCGCCGCTGCATCGCGGCCACCAACTCGTCATCGAGACGGCACTGTCGGAGATGGACGAGACGGTCGTCATCGTCTACGACGCGTCCGAGACCACGTCCGTTCCTCTCGCCGTTCGCTCCGGATGGATCCGCGCGCGACGTGCGACGAGACTCCTTCGCGCACCGCGAGCACGTGCACCAGCTTGTCTACAGAGACCTGATCGTCAACGTTTCTCTTCTGGGCGCGCCCAGCTCGGGCAAGACCACGCTCGCCGAGCGTCTTGCCCGGGAGCTCGACACGCAGTGGATGCCCGAGTACGGCCGCGAGTACTGGGAGAAGCACCAGGTCGATCGGCGTCTCAGCCCGGAGCAGCTCGTCGAGATCGCGGAGGGCCACCTCGAACGCGAGGACGCCCTGCTGGCGCAGTCGAATCGCTACCTCTTCAGCGACACGAACGCGCTCACCACCGCGACCTTCGCGCGCTCCTACCACGGCGCGGTCGATCCGCGCCTCGCCGAGCTCGCCGACGCGGCGGTCATCCGCTACGACCTCACCTTTGTCTGCGACATCGACATCCCCTGCGACGACACGTGGGACCGCTCGGGTGAGGTGAATCGCGCCGCCTTCCAGCGCCAGGTGATCGGCGACCTCAGCGCACGCAAAGTGCCGTTCATCATGCTTCGCGGCACGCTGGACGAGAGGGTCGCGCGCGTCTGCGAGTCGCTGAGCCGATACAGCGAGTACGCCAACGTGCTCGAGGTGCTCCGGGACGCTCGGGGACGCTGAACGATGGGCAACCCTCTGAGCGTGGACACGGTCTTCTTCACGGTCCTCGGCTATCCGATGAGCTACATCGAGCTCGTCGGGACCATCCTGTACCTGCTCTCCGTGTGGCTGATCAGCCGGCGCAACATCCTGACCTGGCCGGTGGGGATCGTGAGCGTCCTTCTGTACATGGTGCTCTTCTACCAGATCCGCCTCTACTCGGACGCGATGGAGCAGGTCTACTACCTCGGCGCCGGCGCCGGCGGGTGGTGGTACTGGTCGCGCTCCGTCCGGGCGAAGCACGCGATCATCGATGTGGGCTACAGCTCGGGCAGGGCGATCGTCGCGTGGCTGGTCATCACCGCTGCCTTCTCTGTCTTCCAGGTCTGCGCGCTGAGAGTGCCCCCATCGGCATGGTCGATCACGGGAGTCAGTTCACGGCCGCCGTTGCGTGCACCCATACTGTAGGTGACACCGCCTCCCATGGAGGGGATCATCGACGGGGGCATGACATGACCGTTCCGAGGGGCAGCTCCTACATCTGGGTGACCTGGATCACCGGCCTGCTCGCCGCCGACAGGCAGTGCGAGTGGTCGGCCTGGTTCCGCGCCCACTTCAGCGGCTTCGAGAAGATGCCGACCGACTTCAACCTCGCCGCCTGGAAGGCCGCCCACGGCGAGATGGTGCGGGCACGCGCCGAGGCGCTCAAGGCCGAGGGCTACACGGTGTTCGTCGAGGATCAGAACAGGTTCACTCTGAAGGGACGGGGCCGCGACCCTCGGCGGCGTGCCCGACCTCGTGGCGCTGCGCGGGGCAGAGGCCCTCGTCGTCGACTGCAAGTCGGGCAAGCAGCGGGACTCGGACTCCTTCCAGGTGCTCACCTACATGCGCGTCCTACCGATCACGCATGCCGCCTGTCGGGGCGTGCCGCTGGCCGGCGAGGTCCAGTACCGCGACGCGTCGGTGAACATCGCGCCCGGCCAGCTGACCGATGAGCTCAAGGGGCTGATCCGCGGCACGATCGAACGGGTGGGGAGCGCGACTCCGGCCGTCAAGGTGCCGAGCCTCTCGGAGTGCCGCTTCTGCGAGATCACGGCTGCGGACTGTCCCGAGCGCGTCGACGAGGAGCAGAGCCAGGCGGCCGTCGAGCATGACCTGTTCTGACCCGACTCGCCGGAGACGGCGTGCGCATGATCCCGCCCACGATCGATCCCCAGACGCCGAGTTAGGGCGAGCAGTTCATCTTCGAACGCCTCGCCGCCGACGAGGCCCACCCCGAGTGGACAGTCCTCCATCCGCAGGACATCGCCCGCCACCGGCGTCAGATGGAGGGCGAGATCGAGCTCCTGATCGTGGCGCCCGGGCTTGGCGTGCTCGTACTGGAGGTCAAGGGTTGCCGGCGACTTCGCCGCGAGCACGGTCTCTGGTACTACGGCGGGGACATCGAGGGCCGCGCGCGCAGCCCGTTCAAGCAGGCGGCGAAAGCTATGCACAGCGTGCGAGAGCGGCTGGTCAGGCGTCGTCCGCACCTTGCGGACGTCCTCTTCTGGTCGGCGGTCTGCTTTCCGTTCATCGAGCTCACCGATGAGAGCGAGGAGTGGAACCCCTGGCAGGTCGTCGACAAGGTCAGGCTCGACCAGCGCGCGATCGCCGACTGCCTCACGTCCGTCGTGCAACAGGCGCGTCAGCGCGCCGCCGAGCTGCGCATGCCCTGGTTCGACCAGGCCGCGGGTGAGCCCACGCCCGAGCATTGCGACGAGATCGTCCAGGCTCTGCGCCCCGACTTCGAGCTCTTCGAGAGCCCGAAGGCTCGCGCGAACCGCGTTGACGAGGAGATCCTCCACTACACGGAGGAGCGGTTCGAGGCGTTGGATCACATGCGGCGCGCGCCACGCGTCGTCATGCGCGAGCTGGATTACAAGGTCGTGGCCCTCCCAATCGTCGAAGACGATCCTGAAATGCATGGGGCGCCCTCCGCTCCGTCCTGATGATGGTCCTCGGGTTCGGCACCTCGCAGCAGGCGCCGGATGGTACGAAGGCCCCGCTGCCGTCCGCGCCATCGCCACGCCGCGCACCTTCAAGAGCCAATTCGGCCCCGAGCTGCTCAAGCGGCGCGCGGCCAAGGTGTTCGGGGGGTGAACGTCACCCTTGCGGCCTGATCGTCATCCTCGTGCGGCACGGCGGCAGCGGCTAAGGGCCTATCCCGCCAGGGATGTGCGTGCGGGGCGTTCGTGGACCGAGCGGGGCGGTCACGAGACGGTTCCCTCGTAGCCCAGCTACGTGGGGATCCGGGGAGGGGCCGCAGCCGCGATGTGTCCACGGGCGCATCCGTGCGTGCAGACCTGGCGGGATAGGCCCTAAGCTCCATGTGGCATGAACCGGACAGATGAACAGGATGGCGGAGAGGTCGCGCTGCGGCAGTCGCTTGAAAGGGCGCAGGGTATGACGTATCATCATACCCGGAGGTGCATCATGGGACGCGCGAAGATCGCCATCACAATCGATGAAGAAACGCTCGGCGCGATCGACAGGCTGGTGTCCGAGCATCGCTTCCCCAATCGCAGCCAGGCCATCCAGGCAGCCCTGGATGAGAAGCTCTCGCGACTGGCTCACAGCCGCCTGGCGCAGGAGTGCGCGAAGCTCGACCCGGGCCTCGAGCAGGCTCTGGCCGAGGAAGGCATGGGTGGGGAGCTGGCCGAGTGGCCCGAATACTGAGGGGCTCTGTCCATTGGGCCGATCTGGACCCGACTCGCGGGCACGAGCAGTCGGGCCGGCGGCCCGTCCTCATCCTGAGCGCCGACGTCTTCAACGAGCGCTCGGGCACGGTGATCGCCGTCGCGCTGACGACTCAGCCGCAGCGCGCCGGCTTCCCTCTGACCTTGGAGGTGGGTTCCGCGCAGCTCCCCAAACCGGCGTGGATCAAGATCAGCCAGATCCGTACGCTGTCGGTGCAACGCATTGGCCGCAGGCTCGGGTCCGCCTCATCGGAGGAAGTCGCGCGGGTGATCGAGGGCTTGAACGAGATCCTGGGAGCCTGACAGAGGAAAAGGGCTTCGATGTCGAAGACCCCGAAGGACGTGCCGCGCTCCTTCTTGAGCAGCGAGAAGCACGGGGTGTCGGTGAGGCCGTCGCCGACGTAGATCATGTTCTCGAAGGGCACGGGGCGCCTGTCGGCGGGGACGTCGCGATTCACCAGGTACGGGTTCTGCAGCGTGTCCTGCGGATAGATCCCCTTGTTGATCTCGAAGAGGTAGCGCGTCTTCTCGGTGAAGGTGATGGCGCGCTTGACGAGTGCTCACGCACCATCCGGCTGCCGGCCACGACCTCGAGCAGCCCACCGGAAATGATGTGGAACTCGACCGACACGTCGCTGTACGCGGCGGCGACCGCGCGCAGGTCGTCGAAGAGTTGCGGCAGGCCAGGGAAGAAGTCGGCGTCGAGAGCTGCGCCGAACTACCGCAGATCGCGGTTGGAGAGGCGGCCGAGGGGGCGGCCGGCGCCCACGTAGTCGAGGATCAGGCCAAGGTAGACGAGGGTTGGGTCAAAGCCCTGCTCGAGCCGTCGACGGACGTGATTCGTCCAGAGCTCGTGGGAATCGACGCAGCGAGACTGGAGCGGCAGCGAGGTGGAGTCGGGGACGAGGGTCTCGTCGAAGTCGAAGACGACCGCGAGAACGGCGGGCTTGCCGCGCATCACGGCTGGGGCCGGCCCGCGGTGAGGCTACTTGCCGGGCTTCGGGCTGGGCGCGGAGTCGCCCTGAGCCTTGCCGTTGGCGGCGACGGCGGCCTTGTAGGCCGCGTTGAGGCGGAGCTGCGAGCTGATGCGATTCAGCTGCTCCGGCGTGGGCGGCGCCGCGCCGGCGGCCTCGAGCGGCTCATCGAGCAGCTGCGCAGCAATCGTGGCGACCTGCGGCTGAGTCCCAATGACTTCAAGGCCTGGAGCCGCGGCGCCCGCTTCTATCCGCTGCTCTACATGCTCACGCGCGTGTGCGGTACGCGCGACTGGGGGAGTGGCGTCGCGCTGTCCAGCAACCTGCTCGGCAAGGGCAGCCAGCTTCATCTGCATCACATCCTCCCCAAGAGCCTGCTCTATCAGCACGGCTACTCGCGGCCTGCGGTGAACGCCCTCGGCAACTTCACCTTCCTCACTCAGGAGATCAACCTCGAGGTCTCCAACAAGCCCCCGGCGGAGTACCTGCCGCAGTACCTCGAGAAGCATCCCGGAACGATCGAGTCCCACTGGATTCCGACCGACCCCGAGCTCTGGAAGATCGAGAACTACTACACCTTTCTCGACCGGCGCCGCGAGCTTCTAGCTGAGGCGGCGAACGCGTTTCTCGACGGTCTGCTGGCTGGGTCGGTACCGGAGTCGGCGGAGGCCGAACCCGCGGAGCTGCCCAAGCAGGCGCAGCCGCTGGGCGCCGTGCTCGACGAGGACGAGGAGGCGCGGCTGATCGACGCCAACACCTGGGTCGTCGCCCAGGCGCTGCCCGAAGGCGACTTCATGTACGAGATCCTCGCCGACTCGGGTGACGTCATCGCGTGCTTCGACCTGGCGTGGCCCGATGGTCTGCAGTTCGGCCTCAGCGAGCCGGTAGCCTTGCTGCTCGACGAGCCGCCGGAGGTTCTGCAGCTCGCCAACGCCCGCGGCTTCCGCTACTTCACGGACCTCGAGTCGTTCCGCGAGTACGTCAGCCGAGAGGTGTTGGCCGGCGAGGGGATGCCGGCGGTGGGCGTCGGCGCGGTGGCGCCGTGAGAAGGCCCGAGGCGGCGCGTGGGTTCGAGCAGTCGGCGCCGCTTGGGTCGTCAACCAAGGCGCGCCCTCCGCTGCGGTTGTTCAGCGCCGATCCGGGGTCTTCCAAGAAAGGCTGGGCGGTCGCTGACTGCACCTTCGGGGACGGCCCCGACGTGCGTACGCGACGGATCGACATCTCGCATCTCGGGACCGTTGTTGCAGAAGTCTGCAGCGCCGCACAGGAGAGCCATGTGCTGCTGTCTCTGGATGCCCCGGTGCGCGTCTTCGGCGGTCTACAGGCTCCGAGCTCGTTTGAGCCTGCGGGCGCCGCCCAATGTGGGAGAGCATGGCCGTTCAATGTCAATCCGTTTTCGCAGAGGCCATGCGAACACGCCCTCTCGTCCAAACCCACCGTGGTGAACAGCTCGCTCGTGGCGCCCGAGCTCGCGCGGGCCGTGGCGGAGCTGTGCGGGTGGGATGCCGAGTTCCGCAAGTCCGGCAACCGCTCCTTCGCGGACTTTCATGAAGGCGTATCAGTGCTCGGATACATGGGGGCGCCCCATGCCCCGGTCGTGCGGACGTTCCTCGACGCCATGGCACGGGAGGCCACGTCGGCTGGAGTGCGGATCGGGTACTATCCCGCGCCTGAACTCAGAGAAGTCGGCTGCATCACCGTGTTGGAGACTCATCCCGCCGTAGCGCTCGGGTTCTACGCGGCACAGGGCGCGGAAGGCTTCCCGCCGCCCATTCCGCATTACAAGCCGGTGCCCAAATACAGAAACGGCTTGGCGGCCTTGGTCCCCCCGGTCAAAGAGCAATTCCGCGTCCACCACAAGGTCACCCGGCTCCAGCCGATTGACACGGATGATCTGCTCGACGCACTGGTCGGCCTGCTGAATCTGTTGGACCAGGCCAATGGAGTTGGCGACTTGTTCGGCACTGTGGGTGACGGGTACTTCCTCCTTCCCCCGCTCGTCTTGCTGGAGGATTCGACGGGCGACTGGTTCAAGTACGTTGACCTCGTCTACGCCTACTTCTGCGGCGATTTCGTGCGTGACCGCCCAACGTACCGGGGAACGCGCCTGGGCCTCAAGCGCTATTCGCTCACGCAGGGCAAAGAGGTCACGTTCTGGCACATGATCAGCGCGGGCAAGGTTGAGAGCGAACGGACCCCCGAGCTGCGCCGCTGCGAACGGATCCGTTGGCCGCGGCCCCTGATCGAGCAGTGCCAGCGTGATGGGGTCAAGGTCTGGGAAGAAGAGCGCTCGGCGTCGGAGCGGCGCATCCATTTATGGCTTGAGGACCACGACTACGTGGTCGTCCTTGCGCGCAGGAGGGCCGGCACGACGCACGAATATCTTCTGCCCTGGACCGCCTACGTTGTCGATTCCGGCCACAGCCGCAAGAATCTGCAGCGACGCTTCGAGAAGTGGGCCTGAAATGGCTGGTGCCGCCCACTGGGGACGGCACCGTAGCTCCTTCTACGCATGGCAGATGAGCTACTGCAACTCTACCCTAACTCGGTCTTCGCGGACACCTTCGGCCGTCTTCCTGCACCTCATGTGCTGCCCAACGCTTGCCGATCCCCTCTCCAGCGCCTGACGAGTCAGCACCGCGATCTTCGGCTGGCCCTGGCGGCGGCGCCACGCGGAGGACGTCCTCGGGCCGTGAGTCGGCGCGGTGTGGGGCCGGCTATGCTCGATCCCCAGGGTACCGCACTCAGCAGAGTGCCGCTCGACGCCGGCGTCCAGCCTCAGGCGTGGGTACTCAACCAGTCACGCAAGGCACTGTTCAGCCGCGTCTGCCAGCCACTGCCGGTGCGCCTGAACGCGGCCAGCACGTCCGCATCCAGGCGGATGTTCACGTGCTCCTTGGGGTTCGTGGAACGCGGCCGCCCGCGCTTGGGCTTGAGCAGCTCCCGGGCAGCGTCGCTGCCAACCAACCCGGGCAGAACGTCCTTCGCCGCTCGTGCTTCTTTGAACCACTCGTCCGTGGCTTCAGGCGCGTCGTTGTCAATCAGTTCGGGGTTTGGCTTGCCCGGCATAGCGCGTCCTTTTCGCAATGCCAAGCCACGCTCCGCCTCGTTACGCTCACTCTTGGCACAGTCGCAGCTCACCAGCATCGTATTTATTGTACCCACATCAATGCGCGCCCGTCCAGCACACGCAAGGTGGCGGCGAGCACGCAGTCGAGGATCAGGCCAAGGTAGGCGAGCGTTGGGTCAAAGCCCTGCTCGAGCCGCCGACGGAGGTGATTCGTCCAGAGCCTGTGGGGATCGACGCCGCGGGCCTGGAGCGGCTTCGAGGTGGAGTCGGGGACGAGGGTCTCGTCGAAGTCGAAGACGACCGCGAGAACGGCGGGCTTGCCGCGCATCGTGGCCGAGGCCGGCCCGCGTTGAGGCTACTTGCCGGGCTTCGGGCTGGGAGTGGAGCAGCCCTGGGCCTTGCCGTTGGCGGCGACCGCGGCCTTGTAGGCCGCGTTCAGGTCGCGGAGCTGCGCGCCGATGCGATCCAGCTGCGCCGGCGTGGGCGGCGCCGCGCCGGCGGGGTTCTGCGGATTGGTCATCTGCGCCTCCCTCTGTGTGCTCAGTCGTCCTGAGCTCGATCATTCTGAGGGCTTCACCTGGCGTCAAGGATGACAATGTGCGGGCGGCAAAGCCGCCCCCCGACGGCTTCCAGCGAATCGCGTCCGCGATGCTCAAAGCTCGCGCCGCCGCCTGGATCGTATCCGCGCGGGCGTACGGAAAGTCGAGCGGCATCTCCGAGGCGGTTCCCACCCCCGCAGGGGTGATCGGCCGTTCACCTGCGCAGACCGCCCTCAAGCCGTCCGACCCTGGTGGTAAGGTGGAGGAGTCGGCTGACGCCGCCGAGGTCATCGGTGAGCGGACGGAGTCGCGACACAAGGCACGGTCGCTCTGACTGACTCCGCGATGCGCGCTGCAACCAAGTGGAGGCGTCGACGTCACGAAGATCGGAACGTTTCGTGCCCCGATGCTCAGCCGCAACCCGATAGTTCACTACGTGTTCGCGCAGATGGAGCTTGCCGAAGAGCGTGGGCTGGGCATGCAGTCCATGAGATACGTTGCCGAGAAGGCGGACCTGCCGTTGCCGACGTACGCTTGGGAGGATCCGTATCTGGTGTTGAGGGTCTACGCCACGTCCGGTGCGGCTCTCGCCGCGCTCGCTGACGACATCCGCAAGGCGCTGAGCAAGCCCGAGCGCGCGGGTTGGGAATGGCTTGCCAAGAGACGCACGGTGACTGCTGCCGAGTACGCGGCAGCGATGGGCATGCCCAGGCGCACCGCGCTCAATCACCTCAGGCGGTTCACGGAGCTGGGGCTCGTGGCACAGCGCGGGGCAGCGCGTTCTACCTACTATGAAGTCCAGAGCGGGTAGCGGCCGTGACTCCGGCGGTATCTCGCCATCTATCGCGTTGAAATGGCTAGATACAGACCGCGTCCGCTCGTCAAGCGAGTATCTCGCCACATATCGCGCCAGAATGGCCGGATACGCCGCCCCGCGTATGCCCGGAGTGTGGCCATGTGTTCCGTGGGCCGACGTGGGGTGGGATCGACGCGCACTGGAAATCTCGGCGCCACGCAGTCATGTCCCAGGAGGAGCTCTGGGCGTCGCTGTGTCCGGAGCACCGGGGCAGTCGGGCCTGGCGGGGAGGATGGTGACTCGCGAGGGACAAGCACTCGCCGCTCGTGTCCGTCGGCTGACGGACTTCGCGATGGTCGAGGACCTCCATCTGCCGTATCACCACATGGGGGCGACGATCACGGACGGCGTGCCCCAGGCGGGGCTTCGCTATGAGACCGAGGTGTGGCCGCGCGTGCAGCGGACAAAAGGATCCACATGGATGAGCTCGACTCATGTGTCGCGACGCGTCGTCCGGAAATGATACCTTTCGCTTACAGTTTTGCTTTCACTCCGGCTGGCGAAGGGAGCGCGATGGCCGACACGCATGAGGTCTACCCGAATGCCCCGCTCGCGTTGGTGGCGGTGGAGGTCCGGTTTCCCGAGGCGCCCAGCGACCGTGCGCTGCCGCTGCCCTTGCAGCGGTCCTTTCGCGATCTCCTCGGCGACGATTGGGTGATCGAGTCGCAGAGGGTCCAGCAGATCGAGGTCGCCCTCGGGCGCGGAGCGCCTGGCGGCCAGACCGTCCAACAGACGGCCCTGCCCCGGTTCACGCTGCGCGACCGCACGCTGGCCGTCGCGCTCACCGACTCGAGCCTGACCGTCGAGACCACCAACTACCGGCACTACCTCGACTTCCGCGCTGTCCTGGAACGCGTCTTCAGCGCGGCTGCCGAGATCCTGCATCCCGATGGCGTCGCGAGGGTCGGCATGCGCTACATCGACGAGATCCGGGTCGCCGGCATTGAGGAAGACCGCTCCTCCGAATGGCGAGAGTGGCTTGACCCCTCGCTTCTGCCGCCCAGGCTCGACGAGATGGTGGGCCAGGAGTATCCGCCCGCAGCGTGGGACGGCGCCGTCCGCTACGTGACCGGACCCGAGCGGAGCCTGGTGCTTCGCTACGGCGCACGGCAAGGCCATGCCGTCCAGCCGCGGGGGAGCCTGAACCGTCCATCTGCGCCGCCGGCGGGTCCCTTCTTCCTGCTGGACTTCGACTCCTTCTGGGAGCCGCAGGACATCCCCGAGTTCGACGCCGTGCGCCTGCTTGAGACGTGCGACGATCTGCGCACACCGGTGCGCTCTCTCTTCGATCTGGTCATTACCGAAGAGTTGCTGCGTGACGTCTTCGCGAAGGAGGGGACCGATGACTGACGTCCTCACCTCGGATGCGACCTTGATCACCGGCACGCTCACGACATCGCCAGAGCAGGTCACGCGCACCCGGACCATCGACGAGGTGGTTGCCGAGGTCGGTCGTCTCCGCAGCCGGACATCGCTCCTCGGTGAGGACGTGGCCGAGACCGACGGTGATGTGGGCGAGGTCTATCGCGAGGCGCTCTCCGAACAGCTCGACGTCAAGGCGCGGATGACCGCGAAGAGAAGCGTCGCCGACATGCTCGGCGAGCTGGCGGACGCAGGATTCTCCTGGCGCGACATTGCGGCACTCGTGGGGGTATCGGTGCCGGCCGTCCGGCGATGGAGGCTGGGTGAGGCAGCGACCGGGGCGAACCGTCTCGCCGTGGCGCGCATCGTCGCCCTCGTCGCGATGCTGCGGGACGACCACCTCGTCTCCGACGTCGCGTCCTGGATGCAGGTGCCGCTTGTGCCGGGCGCGCCCGTGACCGCCATCGATCTCGCGGCGGCCGGCCTCTTCCAGGAGGTCGTCGAGATCGCCGCCGGCCACTCGACCGGCGAGGATGTGCTCGACCGGGCGCAGCCCGGATGGCGCGAGCGCTATCGGTCAGACTACGAGGTGTTCGAGGCGCCGGACGGCGAGCTCGGCACGCGGCCGGTGACCAGAGACCGTCCTTGAGCCTCGACGACATCGGCAAGGCGCTCACCGCCGACATCATGGCAGGCGTGCGCGTCGCGTGCCTCTCCCCGTTCGGCGTGAACCTGCTTCAGCAGCGCTTCATCTGGCGGCTCACGCTGACAAGTGGACGGCTGCGGTGGATGAGGAGGGGCGGAGGTAGCTGCCGCACTCCACTCCTGAGATCTCCGCGCAGCGGCAGCCGAGATCCACGAGAAGTACGTGGAACCGCGATCACTCGGTGAAGAAGTGGGGTCTCAGCTCCCGATCCGGTATGTACTGGCTTGCCTGCCGGAAGATGGCGCGCAGGGTGCCGGTATCGAGCTCCTTGTGGCGCGGAATCGTCAGAGTCTGTTTCTGTCCGCCCGGGCCGATGCGCCGAAGCTTGACGTGACTGCCTGCCTGAGCATGAACGACGAAACCGAAGCCTTCCAGGATACGGATCACCGCGGATCCTGAGAGACGACGCAGATCAGGCATGCACCGGCTCCAGCTCCATCGTGACCATGAGCGGGGGATCAGGGGCCAGCCCCATCTCCGCGAGATCCTCGCCCTGCAGATGAAGTTGCAGCGCTTCTCGAAGGTTCTGCACAGTTTCATCCAGCGTCTGGCCCTGGGTGACCACGGCCAGGTCGATGCACTCGGCCACGTACCCCGATTCATCTCCCGGATGGATCACCGCCTGTATGGTGTACCGCTTCGCCATTCGTGCCTCCCGGATTCTTCTTCACTACGACGCTGTTGTATCACCTGGGTCCGGCTGCTGCGCCGGCTACTCGATGCGCTTGCAGATTCAAGATCGAAGTGAGTCGCGTCTGGCCACGGGACGGGAGCGGCTTTGAGGTGGAGTCGGGGACGAGGGTCTCGTCGAAGTCGAAGACGAGCGCGAGAACGGCGGGCTTGCCGCGCATCGTGGCTGAGGCCGGCCTGCGGTGAGGCTACTTGCCGGGCTTCGGGCCGGGCGCGGAGCCGCCCTGAGCCTTGCCGTTGGCGGCGACCGCGGCCTTGTAGGCCGCGTTCGGGTCGCGGAGCTGGGCGCCGATGCGATTCTGCTGCTGCGGCGTGGACTGCGCCGCGCCGGCGGGGTCCTGCGGATTGGTCATCTGCGCCTCCCTCGGTGTGCTCCGTCGTCCTGAAATCGATCATTCTGCGGGCTCTACCGGACGTCAAGGATGACAATGGGCGGGCGCGGCACAGCCGCTCCCTGGTCGGCTTTCAGCGAATCGCGTCCGCGATGCTCAGGGACGGTGGCGTCCGGAACCCGCTTGAGGTGAAGTCATCGACGAAGGCCGAGCCCGAGCACGTGACCGACGCCATGGCCATATGCCTGAGTGTGTGGAGAGCGCCTCGCCCTGGTATCCATGGGTAGGATGTAGTCAGCACGACAGGAGGGCCGGACATGAAGCCATTGGACTACGAAGAGGCGTGCAGGGCGCTTGGCTACGGCTATCGCGTGCCGACGACCGCGAACGGCGAGCGCTGGTTGACGGAGGTCGTCAACGAGCTGATCGACAAGAAGGGTCCCGAAGCGCCTCAGGGCCCTGAGGGCGACAACATCCGCCAGATCTTCGGGGGCAACCTGGGGCCGCGTCCCACGCAGAAGGGACCGCCGCCGAAGAAGGGCTGAGCAGCGACGACGCATCGTCGCCGAGCCGGGCAAGCCCTACTACCTGCGGAGCCACGTCCAGTGGGAGGTCACGAAGCGGGGCATGATGACCTGCAAGGTCGACCGCGAGGCGACCCCCATGAACCTGGCCGTGCGGAGCCTCCACCTGATCAGCAACCTCGTCGAGCTGAGCGAGGGCGAGGCCCAGGCCCGGACCCAGGCGATCGTCACCCACCACGGCCTCTGCCCGGCGGCCGGCGGCGTCAACAGCCTCGACTATCACCACAGGGAGTGCAGGTTGCAGATGATCGTGCACTTCGCCGACAAGTGGACGGCCGCCGTGGATGAGGAGGGGCGGACGTAGCTGTCGAACCGGGCCGTGCGGTCTCCACGTCGGCCTCTTCGTCTGCGCGTCACCGCAACCTTCCGCTGGGCGAGGCTCTGCGACCCGGGCGCGTGGCTTCGGGCGCCCTCGCCCCGTCAACGTCACCCCGCGAACGCCCCCAACGTCAACGCGACCCCCTATCGTGAGCCTCGTCAGGCTGTCGGCGCGCCGCTACTCTGGGGGCATGTCATTTCCATCTGAGAGTCCGCAAGCTGCGCTCCATGCGTATGCTCCCCGCCGGCGGCGCCGCATGGCCCCCAGCGGGGCTAGTCTGTTTCGGCGCAGAGGAGCAGACCGCCGGCCGGGTCCGCAGGCGCAACCTCTCGGGCGTGCCGAGGGCCTTCTGCCGCTTCTCCGCGCTCGCGGACGCAAGGTGGCGGCCACTCAGGCCGAGTACGGCGCCGCCATGGCGGCCCCTAACCGTACCGCTCTCAATCATCTCCGGCATCTCGCGGAGCTGGGACTGGTGCCCAAGCGCGTACGCTTCTTCGTGGTTACAATACGTCGGCATATCTTGACAAGTGCCGACGTTTTGCAACAATGGTGCATGGCTGGACCATCGTCAGATGAGGTTCTCACCTTCGTCCGCGCTCACGGGGCAGTGCGGCCCGCCGATCTGGAGGCCGCCGGGTTCAGCCGGATGTGGCTCACCCGGCTCCAGCGCCGCGGGCTCGTCGAGCGCGTGCGGCGTGGCCTGTACGTCGCCGCCGATGCGGAGTGGACCGAGCGCCACAGCTTCGCTGAGGTCGCGCTGCAGGCGCCCGGCGGCGTCATCTGCCTGCTCTCCGCTCTCAACTACCACGGCCTCACCACTCAGCTTCCCTTCGAGGTCTGGCTGGCCATCGACCGCAAGGCGCGGGTACCGAAGGCCATGTCCCTTCAGGTGCGCGTGATGCGCTTTTCGGGAGTCGCGCTGACGACCGGTGTGGAGGAGCACGTCATCGAGGGCGTGCCCGTGCGCATCTTTGGGCCCGCGAAGACCGTTGTCGACTGCTTCCGCTACCGCAACAAGATCGGGCTCGACGTAGCGCTCGAAGCGCTGCGCGACTGCTACCGGATGCGCCTCGTGACCATCGACGAACTGTGGGACTGCGCCGACCGGCTGCGCGCCGGCGCCGTGATGCGCCCGTACATCGAGTCGCTGCTGTGACCAGGCGGCCGCCGGCCGACATGGGAGCGTCGGCGTTCAATCGTCTGAAGGCGCTCACGCGGTCGCCCGGCCAGGACTTCAATCTCACGCTGATCCGGTACGCGTGCGAGCGGCTGCTCTACCGCCTCTCGCGGTCTCCGCACTCGCGCTCGTTCATGCTGAAGGGCGCGACCCTGTTCGTCGTATGGGAAGAAGAGCCGCACCGGGCGACCCGCGACATCGATCTGCTGGGCTTCGGCGAAGACTCCGCCGAGCGCCTGCGCGCCGTCTTCGCCGATATCTGCCGGCAAGAGGTGCAAGACGACGGCGTCAGATTCGATCCCCACAGCGTCAGCGTCAGCGACATCCTCGAAGGGCAGACCTATCAGGGGAAACGCATGCACGTGGGCGGCACTCTGGGGACGGCGACGCTGAGCGTGCAGGTCGACATCGGCTGAAACGCATGCACGTGGGCGGCACTCTGGGGACGGCGACGCTGAGCGTGCAGGTCGACATCGGCTTCGGCGATGCGCTTGCGAACTGGGACGCCGAGGTCGTCCTGCCGACCCTGCTCGACTTCCCGGCGCCACGCCTGCGCGCGTACGCGGTGGAGGCGGTCGTGGCGGAGAAGCTTCATGCGATGGCGCAGCACGGCATGCTGAACAGCCGCACGAAGGACATCTACGACGTGCAGGCGCTGGCCGCCCGGCTGCCGTTCGACGGCGCGAGTCTCACGGAAGCCATGCGGCTGACGTTCGGGAGGCGCGGCCGACCAATCGGCGCTGACCTTCCCGCACCGCTCACTGCCGCGTTCGCGGCCGACGAGACGACGCTCGTGCGATGGGGCGGGTTCCTGCGGCGCAATCGGCTGGACGCTGTCGAGCTTCCCGACGCTGTCGACGCGCTCCGCGCCTTCCTGCTCGAACCGTGGGATGCTCTGGCGCGCGGCGACGCGTTCGCGAGGCATTGGCCGCCGGGCGGGCCCTGGCAGGACCCGGCGGCCGCGTAGACGTCCTCTCAGTTCGGCGAACCATGTGGCCTCACCGTGTCATCGCGGCGCTCGTTCACGACCTCGGCAAGGTGGGCTACCCGGGCAAGCCCTACTACCTGCGCAACGACGTGCAGTGGGAGGTCACGAAGCGGAACATGACCTACAAGGTCAACCCCGAGACGACCATGAACCGCGCCGTGAGGAGCCTCTACCTCATCAGCAGCCGCATCGAGCTCAGCGAGGACGAGGCCCAGGCCCAGGCGATCGTCGCCCCTGACGGCCTCTGCCAGGTGGCCGCCGGCGGCGTCGCCAGCCTCGACCATCACCACGAGGATGCAGACTGCAGATGATCGTCCACTTTGCCGACAAGTGGACCGCCGCCGTGGATGAGGAGGGGCGGATGTAGCTGCCGAACCGCGCCATCCGGCCTCCACGTCGGCCTCTTCGTCTGCGCGTCACCGTCGCCTTCCGCTGGGCGAGGCTCTGCGACCCGGGCGCGTGGGTTTGTGACCCCGCGAACACCCCCAACGTCAACGCGCCCCGCCTATCGTGAGCCTCGTCGGGCTGCCTGCGTGCCGCTACTCTGGGGCATGTCGTTTCCATCTGAGAGTCGGTGTGCTGCGCGGTGCTCGAAGAGAAGGGCATCGACGTGCGCATCGCCCTCGACAGCCCGACGTGCGCCCGACGTTGATGCCCGCGGAGGGAAGCGGTATAAGGGGTGTGCAGGTTCGCGTGCCACATCGACCCAGGCACCGATCGGCCTCACATGTGGAATCATGGGGTTGACGAAGCCGAGGTGGAGCAGGTTCTGCGCCATCCGGGTGAAGACCGGCCGGGGCCGAGAGGCGCACGCGTGGCACTCGGCCAGGCCGAAGCGGGGCGCTACCTCCGCGTGATCTACGTGCAGGAGGCCGGAGCGGACAGCGTATTCGTGATCACGGCCTGCGAGCTGACCGGAAAACCATTGATCGCGTACCGCAAGCGGCGCCGTCGGAGATGATAGAGATGAAGCAAGGCAACTTTCCCTCAGGCTGGGACGAGGATCGCGTACGCGAGGTGCTGGCGCACTACGAGGCTCAGACGGAGGATGAGGCCGTCGCCGAAGACGAGGCCGCCTTCGAGGATCGGGGCCAGACCTTCATGGAGATCCCCAATGCGCTCGTGCCCAAGGTGCGCGAACTGATCGCCGCGCAAACGCGCTGAGGGGTCGAGGGCTCGGCCGGAGCGGTTGAAGCCGGACGTGCTGGGAACGTCCGACGTGACCCTGCGCACCGCGGACATCGTGCGCACGTAGGGGGCGTTCGAGGCGCTCGAAGATGTCGCGGTTCTACGCCGCTCCAAACCGCGTCATGCGCGAGCTGGACTACAAGGTCGTCGCCTGCGCCCTCAAGAAGGACGCGCATGTGGCCGCGTACGGACTGGCCGACCTCGTCGTGTCGCCCATCGGTCGCTTCGTCGCCGGGCTTCCACCGCGTGAGGACTTCGAGATCGTCCGCGAGAAGCTCAGGCGCCGTGACGGCGAGCACAGGGGAGCGGGGCTCGTGATCCTCCCCAAAGGGTAAGGTCGGGACCCGCTTCGCAGTTCCCGACCTCTGCTTGAAGTAGAGCCGCCCGGCGCCGAGAGGCAAGCATTCCGCGGCGATTGTCACCCCCGAGCCTTCCCGGCCACATGCGCGGCAGGTCATGGCGTCCCCGGAGGCGGCCACCACGTCAGGCTTCCTGGCCGCGCTTCGCGAGCGTGACGGGGAAGAGGTCATGCACTGGACGCACGCGGAGAAGCTCGGCCGCATGGAAGCGGTGGCCGAGCTGCTCCGTCGTGAACGATCGTCACTCCGCGCATCCTTGTGCGGCGCACGGGCTCCGGCTTCGCTCCAGGACCACGTGAATGGGGACTCTCTGACGTAGATCTCTACGTGTATCGAGGCGCCGATGAACACCAAGCCGTCGATGACCCTGCGCTTTCTCGAAGCCCGCGAGGTCTTCACCCTCGACGAGCTCATGGTCGCCATCGATCCGGGCGTGAGTGAGCGCACCCGCGAGACCAACCTGCGCAACGCCGTCAAGCATGACCAGGCGCGGCGGCTGGCCCGCGGCCTGTACGCCTCGAACGTCGGCGCGTTTCGCGACGGGACGCCCAACGTGCTGCTGCTCGCGAGCAAAGCGGCTCCCGACTCCGTGCTGGCCTATCACGCGGCGCTCGCCCCCCACGGCGTCGCGCACACGCCGGCGTACCCGTGCGCATGCTGATTCGCAGTACCGGCGGGCTTGAGGAGATATGGCTGGCCGTCAGCCTTGTTGATGGTGCGGGGCGTGGCGTCCCCGTGCGCCTGAGGGACATGGTGTTCGCGGTGACCGAGCAGGAGGCCGGCGCCGGCTTGTGGGAGCTCACGCGCGAGTGGCCCGAGGGGGCTCTCGAGTGGTTTGAGGTGGCACGCTACGGCCTGCGGGAGACTCGAACAGGCTAGCGGGGCGGAGCGTCGCCGCTCACGCGCGTCAGCGTCTCGGCGTCTTCTCCCGCAAGATAGGCGATGGCGGCGTCGTCGCCGAGCGCAAGGGCTCTGCGGGCGCCGGCGATGCCGGCGCGAAGCTCGTTCGCGTGGCGATCCACGTACTCGGAGACGGCTCGGCTGACGAGCTCCGACTGGCTGCAGCCAAGGATGGCGGCCGCCAGACGTAACTGTTCCTTGGTACTCTCGCTGACCTTGATGGGGGAGATGGCCACTGTGCTTCCTCGTGTGCGACTGACGGCAGTAGCATTGAATACTTTGGTACCTATACGACACTGTACCACACGAGTCAAGGCCTGGATCGCGGACTTCTTGATCGAGGAGACGCTCGACGCTCGTGGGCCGAGATCCAGGAGGACGCAGGGGTGAGGCGCCCTGAGAAACCATGATCCCCATGCGCGGGAACGACCCGAGCTCGTCGCTCGGGCCGTACTTGGGCGCGTGCACGCCGATCGCGCGGTCGGTCCGCAAGAACTCGGTGAAGGGCACCGGGCGCCCGTCGCCGGGGCGTCGCGATTCACTGCCATCCGGCTGCCGGCCACGACCTCGAGCAGCCCACCTGAGACGATGTGGAACTCGACCGACACGTCGCTGTACGCGGCGGCGACCGCGCGCAGGTCGTCGAAGAGCTGCGGCAGGCCAGGGAAGAAGTCGGCGTCGAGCGTCGCGCCGAGCTCCCGCAGATCGTGATTGGAGAGGCTGCCGAGGGGCGGTCGGCGCCCACGTAGTCGAGGATCAGGCCCAGGTGGGCGAGCGTTGGGTCAAAGCCCTGCTCGAGCCGTCGGCGGACGTGATTCGTCCAGAGCTCGTGGGGGTCGACGCCGCGGGAGCAGCTTCGAGGTGGAGTCGGGGACGAGCGTCTCGTCGAAGTCGAAGACGACCGCGAACGGCGAGCGCTGGTTGACGGAGGTCATCGACGAGCCGATCGACAAGAAGGATCCCGAAGCGCCCCAAGGACTGGCTCGGCAGTGCCGCGTCGGGAGCGTCATGCGGCCCTACATCGAGGCGCTCGCGTGAGCCGGCGGCCGCTCACCCACGTTGCCGTGTCCGTGCACCAGCGACTGCTCGCACGAGCGCGCAAGACCGGGCGACGCGCGACCATCCTCGAAGAGCAGACCTATCGAGGAAGCATCCCGGCAGCGTGAGGTTCACCCCGAGGCTGCTGACCAGCGCTGGGGCTGAGGGCGCTCAGTCGGAGCTGACGAGCCGCTCCGACAGAAGAGCCGCTTCGACAATGGCCATGCCGCCCCATGACGGTGTACCATCGTGATGTGCACGTACGATGTAACGATGTGGCGGAGGTGATACATGTACCGTACCCAGATCCTTCTCGATCCCGAGCAGCACGCGGCATTGACGGCGATCGCCGGGCGCGAGCAACGTAGCTTGTCCGACCTGGTCCGGGAGATGCTGCGGCTGCAGCTCGAGGAGCATCGACAGCGCAGTCTGGCGGCGGCCGCCCAAGCGTTGCTGGCCGACTATCGGGACGATCCGGAACTGGCGGCCTTCACGGTCCTCGATGCCGAGGACGTTCATGCTCAGGGGTGAGGTCTGGC
>Ga0194043_1000551_pt1 | contig 20864 bp, 20 predicted proteins | sample JunL4415m_MetaG_FD_161274 | JGI IMG/M metagenome (GOLD analysis project Ga0194043, IMG submission 161274) | Anoxic zone freshwater microbial communities from boreal shield lake in IISD Experimental Lakes Area, Ontario, Canada - Jun2016-L442-15m | ecosystem: Environmental > Aquatic > Freshwater >...
ACGGATAAGTTCGGATTGCCGCCTCGGGCCGGCATTGCTCTCACGCCATAGTAACCATCAGCACTGATAAGCGCTTGCCCTTCTTTAATTAGCTTACCCCATTGTTTTTTATCGCCAAGTTTCGGGGCATTATTCAGCCCTCCAGTATGACAAGCAGAACACACTTGTTGATACGTTTCAGCGCCAGTGGCCGCATACGAATTTGCGCCTAAAGAGAGCATTCCCAGGGTAATTACGCAGAAAAATTGTGCAGGGTGAAAACTGGAGACCCTGCTGGAGAGAATATATTTCATCATAGTTTCTAAGGTGAGCTAATAAAAAATTGTAGCGTTGAATCAATAATTCTGCAAAAGCTCCTAAAATAGCCTGCAATAGATATTAATCAGTCGCGCCAAGGAGTTTATATGAATAAAAAATCGTATTTATTATGCCTATTGAAGGTAACTTTAGTGGCGATGATGGGATTGTTATTAAGCCCAGCATTGCAGGCACAAGAGTTTCCTCCTAAAAAAACAGTCACAATGGTGGTTGGTTTTGCTGCTGGTGGTGCAGCTGATACCGGCGCGCGCTTAATTGCTAAAAAATTGGGCGAAAATATTGGTCAAACCGTCCTAGTTGATAATAAGCCCGGTGCGGGCGGGAATATTGCCCACGCTACGGTGGCAAGTGGACCAACAGATGGCTCAATGATTTTATTGGGCTCAATTGGGCCGTTAACGATTGCACCCCATTTAATGAAACTAACCTACGATCCCGTTAAAGATTTGGCGCCCTTAACCATGGGGATGAGTTTTCCAAATATATTGGTCGTACCACCTTCTTTAGGTGTGACCACGTTGAAAGAATATGTGGCTTTAGCAAAAAAAGAACCCGGTAAATTAACGTACGCCTCGACTGGGAATGGTTCCGCATCCCATTTGCAGGGCGAATTATTTAATTTACGAGCGGATATTGATCTGGTACATATTCCCTACAAAGGGGGAAATCCGGCTTTAGTAGACGTATTAGCTGGGCGAGTCTCATCTTATTACTCTGCGCTGTCTTCCGCTTCCCCACATATTAAGGCGGGTAAGTTGGTTCCTTTAGCTACAACAGGTGCTAAAAGAGCACCTTTATTCCCTAATGTGCCCACCATTGCTGAATCGGGTTATCCTGGTTTTGATTCAACGAACTGGTATGCCTTTGTTGCCTCAAGCAAAACCCCCACGGTTTTGTTAGATCGCTGGAACTTAGAAATTGTCAAAGTATTGAATGATAAAGAGGTGATCGCTTCTTTAACAGAGCATGGGTTAACTCCCAACCCAATGTCGCGTGATGAACTTGCTAAATACATGGCAAAAGAATCTAGCGCGTGGGCTAAAGTAATTAAAGATAAAGGCATTACCCCTGATTAATAGTTTAAGTAACTGAAGAACATTTACTAGAAACGAGAGGCTTTATGCATTTTGCAGTTGTCATGCGTAAACAAAAAATGACTAATCAATGGGTCAGTCATCGCTGGTTTCCTCAAGAGGTGATTCCAGATATGGGTCAATTTGGAGTGGATGCAGTGGAAAATGCGCCGCAAAAAATAAGCGGTCGTTTTTTAGAGCGTAATGATTTGGGTGAGTCGTGGCTTTTTACGGGCTTTAGCTTAAATCTGTTTGCTGACGAAGCAGAAGGCTATTACTTAAACGTGATCGCGCAAAGCCCGTGTTGGTTTGTTATGTGGCGCTTAGAAGAAGAACCGCAAGCGTATATCAATCAGCAGTCGCAAGTTTTTTTAACGGCTAATGAAGCGCTGGCAATTCCCCATCGGATTTTAGTAAGCTATAACGAAGCAGCACGTTTATTAGATGGTGGCGAAGCGGTTGATAATATTCTGATGAGTACCGAGCATATTTCTTGGCTTAAAGAATATGTCGATGAAAAATATCGCCCTGAGCCGAAGCGACGCCAAAAACCAGCATCATTCAAGGGCGCAGTCCGCCCTGCGGAGGAATAATGGCAGATGGTTTTCTAAGTCGCTGGTCGCAACGCAAGGCTGGTAAGGTCACGCCTGAACCAGCTACGAAGTCTAATTCTAGTGTGCTTAAAACTGTCCCCGACGCAGTCGCAGAGGCAAAGCTCAATGTTGATCAGCAGAATACTGCTCTAGACCAAACAGCAGTATTACCGCAACTCACCTTGGATGATGTGGCAAAGCTTAACCATCAAGATGATTTTTCGGTCTTTATGCAAAGCGGAGTTGATCCTGATGTCAAACGTGCAGCAATGAAGAAATTATTTTCTGATCCCCGCTATAACATTATGGATGGTTTAGATATTTATATTGATGACTACTCCAAACCAGATCCCATTCCTCCAGAAATGTTGCGGCGCTTGGTGCAATCACAGATGTTGAATCTCTTTAAGACGGAAGAGGAAGAGAAGGATAAGCCCAATGAAAGCGCCACAGAACAAATTGCCTTAGAGAGCCCTGATAATGAGTCCTCTGCTAGCTTGCCATTAGAGTCCAAGGTAGAGTTAACCGAGATTCAACCAAGTAAACCACCACGTGATCCCCAATTAAAAACCTAAAAGTAAACCATGACCAAGTTATTAGTTTGTGATTGCAACCGTACCATGCCTCTGGATGCGCAAGCACTGGGTGTTGCAATGCATACCTCTTTGTGTCGCCAAGAGGTAGGTCAATTTTTGTCAGCGCTTGACAAGCCCGAGCCAATGATTGTGGCTTGCACGCAAGAACGCGCTTTATTTAGTGAATTGGCAGAGCAATCAGCTAAGCCCTTAGGTGCCCCGCTGCGTTTTGTCAATATTCGTGAGTTAGCAGGCTGGACGCAGGAAGCAAAAAAATCCACCCCTAAAATCTTGGCTTTATTAGCTCTGGCTGAGGTGCCGCAGGCTGATCCAGTTCCCGTAGTGGAGTTTCAAAGTCAAGGACGTTTGTTGATTATTGGCCCAATGCAGCAAGCCTTACCGTGGGCGGAAAAATTGGGAGCATCACTCGATATTAGTGTTTTAGCTACTGAAGCAGGTGCGCTGCCATTGACTCGGGATTTTCCAACCTATAGCGGTGTGGTATCTAAATTAGATGGCTTTTTAGGGCAATTTAATGTTGAGTGGAATTTAATTAATCCCATTGATCCTGAAATGTGTACGCGCTGTGGCGCTTGCGTGACTGCGTGTCCTGAGGATGCAATTGATGCTTCTTTCCAAATTGATTTAGCGCGCTGTAAATCGCACCGTGCTTGTGTCACTGCGTGCGCTGGTATTGGGGCAATTCAGTTTGAGCGTAGCGATACCTTGCGCAGCGGCGAGTTTGATTTAATTATGGATTTACGCGCCGTCACTGGGATGCCAATGAGCCAAACCCCTCAGGGTTACTTAGCGCCGGGTGCAGACCCTTTTGAACAATCGTTAGCAGCCACGAAGTTATTAGGCCTTATTGGCGAATTTGAAAAGCCAAAGTATTTTGTCTACAATGAAAAAATTTGCGCACATGGTCGTAATGGCGTCACTGGCTGTTCCGCCTGTATCGATGTTTGCTCAACTGCAGCAATTCAATCTGTTTTCAAAAATGGTCAAGGTCAAGTAGCGGTTAATCCGAATTTATGTATGGGTTGCGGTGCTTGCTCTACTGTGTGTCCTTCAGGTGCAATGCGCTACAACTATCCAAGTGTTCCGCACCAAGGTTTACAACTTAAAGCACTAAGTAAAACCTATGCTAGCGAGATCGCGCGTGCAAATTTAGCAGCTAGCGCACCCACCTTACTCTTACATAGCCACACTGCAGGCTTGCAACTCATCGAGAGTTTGGGTCGGGCAGCCCATTTACAGGCAAAGACCTATGAAGGCTTGCCCAGTTTTGTCTTGCCCCTGAGTATCGAAAATATTGCCTCAACGGGTATCGATCTGTGGTTGGGGGCTTTGAGTTATGGCTTTGCTGAGGTAAAGCTTCTCTTAACTGGGAACGAAGACCCCGCTTATCGTCAGGCGCTCGCACAGCAAGTTGCCTTAGGTAATACTATTTTGCAGGCCTATGGCTTCAACGTAAATACACCTGAAACCCGCATCAGTATGATTGAGGTGCATTCTGGCGATGATCTGGAAACCGTCAGTAAAGTATTTGGTTTAATGCGCAAACGCGGCGCTTTACCTACTTTAGGCACGCCAGCATCATTTGGCTTGGCAAATCAAAAGCGTGAAACATTAGAGGCTGTACTGACTTATTTCGAGAAGCAAGCCAAAACCCCGCTACCTACTGAGGGTGTAGTTTTGCCTCCGCCTTCATTATTCGGTGGTCTTGCTATCGATCAAGCGGCCTGCACTTTATGTATGTCATGTGTAGGTAGTTGTCCTGAAGGCGCACTATTAGATAACCCCGATGAACCGAAGTTATCCTTTTTAGAAAAGCAATGTGTGCAATGCGGTTTGTGCGTCCAAACTTGTCCCGAAAAAGCCTTGGAATTAGTGCCCCGCTTATTGAGTGTGGAACAACGCAAACAAAAGGTCACCTTAAATGAAACCTTGCCCTACCATTGCATTAGTTGTGGGAAGGCTTTTGGCACCTTAAAAATGGTTGAGCTCATGTTGGGTCGCTTAGGAACGCATGAGGCGTTTTCGGGAGCCGCCCAGAATCGCCTGAAAATGTGCAGTGACTGCAGGGTAGTCGATATGATGAAAGATGTTTAATGAGCCAAGATCCACAAAAAACAAAATTAGATGAATTGGGGGCTAGGCCAGCAACGGTGGGAGAGATTGGCTTAGCTGAAGATCTGGCAAGGGCCGACCTCTACGGCTTATTGGCTGCCTTATTACATCAGCCCCCTAGCCAAGATTTATTAGATCGCATGGCCTTATCACTACCCGAGGCGGATGATTCCTCAGTTTTAGCGGGTGCGTGGCGTAATTTAGTATTACTAACTAAAAACAGCCAGGCAGCCGATTGGCGTAAAGAATACGATGCGAATTTTGTGGGGGTAGGCCGCCCCAACGTATTTCTGAATGGCTCTTATTTTATGGCTGGACATTTAAATGAAAAGCCCTTAGTCGAAGTCCGAAGAGCCCTGCAGACCTTTGGCTTAGAAGCCTCTGAAAGTGTTTCAGAGACCGAAGATCACCTAGCCGCCTTATGCGAAGTGATGCGCTATTTGATCGCCGGCGATGATGTGGCAGTTTCTAATCTAACGAATCAAAAATTATTCTTTAATAACTACATGCGAAGTTGGTATGAGGATTGTTGCGATGCCATAGAAAATGCGCCTGATACGCATTTCTACTTACCGGTTGCGCAGCTGATCCGAGAATTTTTTGCAATTGAGGCCCAAGGCTTTGATATGGTGCAATGAATAAATAATTAGGGTTAACCCTAGATTCAGTTGCAGTAAGTTGAGCGTGTAGAAAAGGTGAATTCGTATTACACTCAATCCGTAATATTCATTTTTGCATTTACATTAGATTGGACGATCTATGACTAACAAATCGACTTTCGCGGCTGATGCGAAGCCCGCCACCAAGCCTTCCCGCAGAACTTTTTTTCTTACGGCAGGCGTTGCTGCAGGCGCCGTGGCAGTAGCGTCACAAACCCCGTTAGGGAAAGCAGTGATTCAAGAGGTCGGTAGTGCAATTGCACCTCAGGCCGATGGCTACCAGTTGTCTGCCCATATTAAAAAGTACTATGAAACAACGTTAATTTAAGAATTTAAATCCTTACATAATCAATCTATAAGAATTCTTTCTGGAGTAGCACATGAGCCTGGTTCGTAAAACTTCTTCTGGCAGTAACCCCAAAACTTCAACCCATTTAATCGGTAGTTTGGCGCGGGGTTTAAAAGCGGCTGTGCCAACCATGGATCGACGGACTTTTTTACGGCGCTCAGGAATTGGCGTAGGCGCAGGCCTTGCTGTATCGCAATTGAATTTATTGCAAAAAGCGAATGCTGTTGAAACCAAGGCAATGTTGGATGGTAAAGCGGGAAAGATTGAAGTAAAGCGTACTGTTTGCACCCATTGCTCAGTGGGTTGCGCAGTCGATGCGACGGTTGAAAATGGGGTTTGGGTTCGCCAAGACTCGGTGTTTGATTCACCGATTAACTTAGGTTCCTATTGCGCAAAGGGCGCTGCTTTACGTGAACATGGTCATGGAGACTATCGTTTACGCTCGCCAATGAAATTGGTTGATGGCAAGTACCAAAAGATTTCTTGGGATCAAGCGCTGGATGAAATTACCGCCAAGATGAAAGCATTGCGCACTAAATCTACTCCCGATTCCCTCTTCTTTATTGGTTCGTCTAAGCACAACAACGAGCAAGCTTATCTGTTGCGGAAGTGGGTTTCATTCTTCGGCACTAATAACACCGATCACCAAGCGCGTATTTGTCACTCGACTACAGTTGCCGGGGTAGCAAATACCTGGGGCTATGGCGCTATGACCAATAGTTATAACGACATGATGAATTCGAAAGCCGCGCTGTATATTGGCTCGAATGCTGCAGAAGCGCATCCCGTGTCAATGTTGAGTATGTTGCACGCCAAAGAAAATGGTTGCAAATTAATGGTGGTTGATCCCCGTTATACCCGCACCGCTGCCAAGTCAGATCAGTATGTGCGGATCCGTTCGGGAACCGACATTCCGTTCTTATTTGGCGTGTTGTATCACGTCTTTAATAACGGCTGGGAAGATAAGAAATATATTAATGATCGCGTTTATGGCATGGATGAAGTGCGCAAAGACGTGATGGAAAAATGGACTCCTGCCAATGTTGAGGCAGCTTGTGGTGTACCTGAGGCTGAAGTCTATAAAGTCGCTGAAACGATGGCGAAGAATCGTCCTAGTACGATTGTTTGGTGTATGGGTCAAACCCAGCACACCATTGGTAATGCGATGGTTCGGGCCTCTTGTATTTTGCAATTAGCCTTAGGCAATATTGGTAGATCGGGTGGCGGGGCAAATATTTTCCGCGGTCACGATAACGTCCAAGGCGCTACTGATGTGGGCCCAAATCCCGATTCATTGCCTGGTTACTATGGCTTAGCTGCCGGCTCATGGAAGCACTACGCCACCGTTTGGGGTGTTGATTACGAGTGGATCAAAGGGCGCTATGCCCCCGATATGATGGAAAAGTCGGGTACAACTGTGTCGCGTTGGATTGATGCAGTTCTAGAAAAAAGTGACATGGTTGACCAAGCCACCAATGTCAAAGGATTGTTCTATTGGGGCCATGCACCAAACTCACAAACCCGTGGCCTAGATATGAAAAAGGCGATGGATAAGTTAGAGTTATTGGTGGTCGTGGATCCTTATCCAAGTGCTACCGCAGCAATGGCTGCTATGCCACCAGCTGCAGGTGGTCAAGTGAATAAAGATCGCGCAGTGTATTTACTGCCTGCCACCACGCAGTTTGAAACTAAAGGTTCTGTTACTGCCTCAAATCGTTCGATTCAATGGCGCGAAAAAGTCATCGATCCTTTGTTTGAGTCGGTACCTGATCACGTGATCATGCAAGCTTTGGCCGACCGTCTCGGTTTTGGTAAAGAGCTTTCAGTCAATTACAAAATACTCGATTCGAAGTACGCTGGTAAATCATGGCGTGAACCTGAACCCGAATCCATTTTGGGCGAAATTAATCGTTCTGTTTGGACCATTGGTTATACGGGGCAAACGCCTGAGCGCCTGAAAGCGCACATGCGCATGATGAATGTGTTTGATCCGAAAACCTTGAAATCTCGTGGTGGCAAAGACCCAGTTAGTGGTTACGATACTGCTGGCGATTACTTTGGCTTACCATGGCCTTGCTACGGTACTGCGGCAATTAAACATCCAGGCTCGCCAAATCTATATGACACCAGCAAGAGTGTGATGGAAGGCGGCGGTAATTTCCGCGCGAACTTTGGGGTAGAGAAAGACGGTAAATCACTATTGGCTGAAGATGGTTCTTGTTCCAAAGGATCAGCCATTACTACAGGCTATCCCGAATTTGATGCTGCTTTTGTGAAGAAATTGGGCTGGTGGAGTCAATTGACGCCAGAAGAGCAAAAATTAGCTGAGGGCAAAAATTGGAAGACTGACTTATCTGGTGGTATTCAGCGGGTCGTCATGAAAAATGGTTGCCATCCCTTTGGCAACGCGAAAGCACGGGCTGTGGTGTGGAATTTTCCAGACGCCATTCCGCAACATCGCGAAGCCTTGTACAGCACACGTCCAGATATGATGATCAAGTACCCGACTTCGGCTGACAAGAAAAATTTCTGGCGCTTACCAACCTTGTTCTTAACTGTGCAACAGCAGAATTTGAACGAGAAACTATATGAAAAGTTCCCTATTATTTTAACTTCTGGGCGCTTAGTTGAATACGAGGGTGGTGGCGATGAAACTCGCTCCAATCCATGGTTGGCTGAGCTTCAGCAGGAAAACTTTGTGGAAATTAATCCTGGTGCAGCAGCCCGTCGGGGAATTAAAAATTGGGATTATGTTTGGGTTAAATCGCCAACTGGAGCGAAGATAAAAGTGCGGGCGATGGTTACCGAGCGAGTCGGGCCAGATACTGCTTTCGTGCCATTCCATTTTGCTGGATGGTGGGAAGGCAAGAATTTGCGCGAATTCTATCCAACCGGAGCATGCCCAGTCGTTTTAGGTGAGGCCGTCAATACAGCAACGACTTACGGCTACGACCAGGTGACGATGATGCAAGAATCTAAAACCACGATGTGCCAAATTGAAAAATTTGCCTAAGCACCTAAATAAACGAGCTAAATTCAGGAGAATCCCATGGCAAGAATGAAGTTTATTTGTGACGCAGAACGGTGCATCGAATGCAACGGTTGCGTTACTGCCTGTAAGAACGAAAACGAAGTACCTTGGGGCGTTAATCGGCGTCGGGTTGTAACGATTAATGATGGCGTGATTGGCGCTGAAAAATCCATTTCTGTTGCCTGTATGCATTGTTCAGACGCCCCTTGTATGGCAGTTTGCCCAGTCGACTGTTTCTATCGTACTGACGAAGGTGTCGTGTTACACGATAAAGATATTTGTATTGGTTGTGGTTATTGCTCGTATGCTTGCCCGTTTGGCGCGCCTCAATTCCCGACCTCAGGTTTATTTGGCTTGCGCGGCAAAATGGATAAGTGCACATTCTGTAGTGGTGGCCCGGAAGCCAACGGTAGTGTCGCTGAATTTGAGAAGTATGGCCGTAATCGTTTGGCAGAGGGTAAGTTACCAATCTGCGCAGAAATGTGTTCAACCAAGGCCTTAATTGGTGGTGATGGCGATGTCATTGCAGATATTTTCCGTGCCCGCGTGGTCAAACGTCAAACGAATGGCAAGAATGCAGGTGCCAATGTCTTTGGTTGGACTACGGCTTATGGCAAACCAGGCGAAGCACCTCCTGCACCGACTAAAGCACCCCCCGGACCGCAAGGAGGTAAGTCATGAAAGCCAGCCTTAAATTAGTTGTCTTGGTTTCCCTAGCACTGGGGTTGTTGAGTGCTTGTAAAGATGAAGAGCAGGGCTTCAAGGCATCGAAGCGACCTGACGTTGCTCCTTATATGGGCGCTAACGATGGCTTTATGGCAAAAGGCTGGACTCCAGGCAATCAGGTGAGTTGGACGCAAGAAATAAATAAGCGCAATCAACATCAAACTGAATACAGCCGTATTAAGTAATGATCAATGCCGTGAAGGATTTTGCATGAATCAAACCGTAAGCGCTTCTATTCGTACCTGGCTGAATACAGCAGGCTTTTGCCTTGCTCTGTTTGCAGGAGCTAGCATCGCTCAGCCAGCTGCACCCGCAGCAACTCCAGCTCCGGCTGCCTTACCGAAGGTAGAGTCGGCTAATATTATGGATGTTGGGCGCGCCCCGAATGCAACGATTGAGGCAGAGCGTAAGGCGAACCAGAACCAACCTGGCAATAATGCGCCGATCTGGCGAACCGCCAATAGTGACGATGTTAATTTTGTAAGTATTCCCGATAAACAAGCGGGCGTTTTGATCCAGAAATCTGGACAACAGTGGCGTTTAATTCGCAATGGTGTCATTACGGTTTATGGTGCCTGGTTATTAGCATTAGCATTAGGCGGTGTGCTCGCAATGTTTATTCTCAAAGGTTCAATTAAGCTGCATGAACCCATGTCGGGTCACAAAATTAAGCGCTTTAGCTTACTCGATCGGATTATTCATTGGACTATGGCATTTAGTTTTGTGGGCCTCGCTTTCACTGGTCTAATGATTTTGTATGGTAAATACTTTGTGATGCCCCTCATGGGCGGCGTGACCTACGGATTATTTTTACTAGCTTGCAAAAATATTCATAATTTTTCTGGTCCGTTATTTACGCTTACCATTGTCATTTTCTTTTTCTTGTTTGTGCGTAAAAATATCCCTGAAAAAGGGGATATGGCATGGCTAACCGGTTTCGGTGGCATGCTTTCAGGAAAGCATATCCCCGCGGGATTCTTTAATTGCGGTGAAAAAATTTGGTTTTGGTTTGGTATGGTCATTCTTGGATTAACGGTCTCGGCCTCTGGCTGGGTATTAGATATGATTGTGCCATTCATTGCGATTGAATATTGGCGTGGCACGATGCAAATTGCCGACATTATTCATAGCACCGCTGCCTTACTCATGACTGCCATGGCTTTTGGTCATATCTATATTGGCACCATTGGTATGCAAGGATCAATTGATGGCATGAAAACTGGTTATGTTGATGCTACTTGGGCTAAAGAGCATCACGAAATTTGGTACAACGATTTAAATAAAGGTTGAGCTATGAAAAAAATTATTGCATTTTTCATTTGTGTATTCAGTGCCAGCACTGTGTTGGCGATGCTTCCTCCTTTAACACCAGAGCAACAAGCAGCAGCTGATTTAGCTAAAGCGAAAACAGCCTATGGCGACAAAGTTGGGGGCTATAAATTATGTATGATTCAAAATACCCTAGCCAATCGATTCAAAGTTGCTGGTACGCCAGCTCCCGCAGCTTGTGCTGAAGTTCCACCTTTTGTTCCACCTACCGCAGTTTCTGCAGCAGCACCAACTGCTGCGCCCGCCGCAGCTGCAGCGCCAGCGGCACCCGCTAAGAAATAGTCAGCAAACCCTTAAACATGACCCTGCTACCGTCAGGTTGGCAGGCCATGCTTTATGCTTAGCGCTTTCAGCACGAGATTATTGACGTGAATGCACCAATAAATTACTGGCCGCACTGTGCCTATAAAACCCTGCAAGTCAGTGCAGATAATCAATTATTGGTGACCGATGATTTTTTACGTACCTATTTACTTCGCGATGAACTGAATTTAGTACCCGAATCATGTGCGGCAGAAAAGTTGCTACATCAGCGTTTAACGCAAAATCCCCGTGCAGCTATTAGCGAAGCTGAAATTGCGGAAATGATGGATAGTGACATTCAAGAAAATTACCGAATTTGGTTACGCTATCGCACTAAATTACTCTTAGCACCCTCATTAGAGTCATTTTATTTAGGCCTATTTGCCGGCGATGGGGTTGATGTACCACCCTTGTTTGTTAATCAGTTAGTCCAAATTTTTATGCGGCATATCTTGGGGGATAAGCCAAGCGCGATGGATGCCAGAGTCGCTGAATTATTTTTCCGGCCGCAAAAAATGAGCGTTTTAGAAGATGGTCTGGTGATGAGTGCAGACCATGAAACCATTGAGCGGAATGCCCAAGCCCCGGAGTTTGCCAATATTGTCGACTTACTCAAACAATCGACCATAGCAATGAAATCAATCGATCTTGATGTCTTGCATGAAGATAATCTCGATTTGTATTGGACACGGGATAGTAATTATGATTTTGCAATACCGTTAAATTTTGGGCAAACGGCAGTTGAGTATTTCAGTAAATTACTTGCACAATGGCTAGATCATTTTTTAGGTATTGAGGTCAAAATAACTCCTTTGGCAGCGATTAATGACCCGCAGTGGGTCTGGCACGTTGGTTTAGATGCTACTTCTACTGAAATCTTAAATGCACTCTATAACAAAGACATCGTTGAGGCGAATAGCATTGCGCGGTTAATTTGTTTATTCCGTCTAGATTTTATAAGTCCTAATGTGGTTCTTCCCGAGTTAACTGGCAAACCCGTTTATTTAGGTATTGCCATGAATGAGGACAAGCTATTAAAACTGAAACCGCAAAATTTATTATTTAATCTCCCGCTTGCACCAGTTTCTTGAGTATTTAAATCCAGTCATGTAGTTGCACTTTGGCGCCTAAAGATTTATAACCTTCGGTAATGCCCGCATAATTTCTAATTTTGCTAATCAGTTTGCCAATCTCCTTGTTGGCAGCCAATTCTTTACGCATCGCCAGAAAAAATAGTTCATCTTTAAGGTAGATAAAGCCTAGTTTATTTTCTAGCGCAATATTTTTAACGGAAATGCCAACATTGGCTTTGTTGGCTAAGATCGTACTGGCAACCGCAGAGTGGGTAAATTCCTCATTGTTATAGCCCTTAATTTTCTCTGGATTAAGGCCTTTTTCAGCCAATAAAGAATCTAGCAATAAGCGGGTGCCCGAGCCTCTTTGGCGATTTATAAAACGGACTTTTGGATTGGTCAAGTCACTGATGGAGGTTAGATTCAGGGGGTTGCCCTTTTGCACAATTAAACCTTGGATTCGTTTCATCACGGGAACTACTTGCATACTCGCTTTAACCAGGCGCCGATGAATGATGCGAGAATTTTCGGGATCAGAAACATGGTATCCCGCAATGTCGGCCTCGTGATTCAGGAGACGTTCCAGTGATTCGCCAGAGCCCGCTACCCGAAGCTCAAAGCTTGTGAATTTAGCAATAGTTTGTTGAATAATAGGATCACTACTAGAAAATAGCAGCCATTTTTTGCCCTGTTTTAAACGGTAGGTTGCCATTTCTCGCGATAAGGTGGTTTGATAGTTTTCGCTGTACTCGCTATAGCGGGTTTGCATTTGGGCCACAAATTGAATTAAAAAAAGCCCAAAATGACTGACGGTTGAGCCATGGCCTTTAATACGCTCAACGAGCTTTTCGTTCAGTGCCGACTCTATTTCATTTAATTTATTCCACAGAGTACGGTAGGAGGTGCCAGCCCGCTTAGCTGCGCCCATTAAGGTCGACTCCCTTTTAATATCTTGAAGAAGCTCACTGAGCCAAACCAAATCAATAGAATCAAGCCGTTTTGAACCCTTATTGTTAATCAGGAGGGTAGGCCTAATTTGTATACGCATATGTAATTTATTTCATATTGAAGTTTTGTATGATGCAAGCATATTAACTTGAATTGAAAAAGGCGCTAATAAAAAGATGAAAAAGAATCTCTATCGCTATTTGCTGGCTACTATTGTGGGCGCAATCATTTTTATCAGCCCCAGCTATGCTCAGGATAAAAGTATCGTTGTATCGTCAACGACATCAACAGAGCAATCTGGCTTATTTGGATCTATTTTGCCAATTTTTCAAAAGCAGTCTGGTATCCAGGTAAAAATTGTTGCAGTAGGAACTGGTCAGGCACTTGATATTGGCCGACGCGGTGATGCTGATGTGGTATTTGTTCACGATAAACCCGCTGAAATAAAATTTATCGACGAAGGATTTTCTACTAAGCGTTATGAAGTGATGTACAACGATTTCATTTTGATCGGCCCCAAGAGTGACCCCGCAAAAATTGCTGGCGGTAAAGATATTAAGGTCGCGTTTCAAAAAATTGCCGAGGCTAAAGCGCCATTCGTTTCTCGAGGCGATAAAAGTGGTACTCATGCGGCTGAGTTACGTTATTGGAAGGACGCTGGTATTGCGGCTAATCCCAATTTAAATTGGTATAAAGAAACAGGCTCTGGGATGGGTCCAGCATTAAATACGGCTTCTGCGATGAATGCTTATGTATTAGCTGATCGTGGCACCTGGTTATCGTTCAAAAATCGGGGCGATTTAGATATTTTGGTTGAAGGCGACCCGAGTTTATTTAATCAATATGGCGTGATGTTAGTTAATCCCATGAAATATCCCCAAGTGAAAAAAGCCGAGGGTCAAGCCTTTATCGATTGGCTCATTTCTAAACCAGGCCAGGATGCAATTGCCGCTTATAAAATTGGGGGTCAGCAATTATTTTTCCCCAATGCAGGAAAGTAATTAAATCTAGCCCAATGGAAGATTTGGTAGCAATGATTTAGTATTGAGGGCTCGAACGGAAAAGTGCTCCCATGCAGTATGAATTTGACCATTTAGTAATCATGGCAAGAGACCAAATAAGCTTGGTTGCTAAGCAATTTAGTGACCTTGGTTTTCGTCTCAGCGCAAAGTCTACGCATAACTTAGGTTCAGCAAATCAATTAATTGTTTTGGATTCGACCTATTTAGAGATCTTGGGTTGGGAGGCGGGAACGGTACCTCAACGAGCAGAAATTGCGAATTTAGCGTTTGGTCTAGATGCCTTAGTATTTCGTACCAACAATGCTGAAGCCTGTTTTAGAGCGCTAAAGGATGCAGGGTTTGCGCCAAATGCAGTGCAAGATTTATCGCGACCTGTGCAGGTTGGTAATGAGATCAAGCAGGCCTTTTTTAAGACAGTACGGTTTTCTCAACAGCCGATTGAAGGCTTACGTATTTATTTTTGTGAGCATTTGACACCAAATTTTGTTTGGGTCAAGGCTGATCAACAACACCCGAATCAGCTCAATCATTTGCAAAGCATTACCTTAGGCTCAGCAAATCCCGCGGAAACCTTTTTTGTTTTACAAAAACTCTTACAACTAGTCAAATTAGAGAATCAAGCGGACGCACTCAATTCCACCAGTCAAAAACCAGGGCCGCTGCAGCTGTTTTTGCCCAATTGTGTCTTCAAAATTGAGTACCAGGAAAAGATGCAGGTGGCGCAATTGATTGATTTTGTCCTGGTTCAGGAGGGTAAGCCAGCAGAGTTACGCGTTAACCAAACCATGCTGCGCACTAGCCCCATTCATCAGTAAATCCCTATTAAAACTAGGGATTTCATTAAAACTAAAAATAAGGTATTTTTAAATCTTATTTCTAAATTTGAGAAAAGAATCTCTTATGCGCTTAGCTAAATTTCACTTGATTCTTAGCCTTTTGGCAGCTTTAATTTTCAGTAGTAGCGTGCTTGCAGACCCGAAAGAGCCTAGTTTGCATGAGGTATATCAAAAAATTGCCGCCGGACAATACGCTCAAGCAGATGCCATGATGAAGGGGGTGTTGGAAAATCATCCCAATAGCGCTAAGGCGCACTATATCGTGGCGGAATTAAGGTTAAAAGAAGGGCGCTTAGATGAGGGCCGCGCTGAGCTTGCGCGTGCTGAGGCACTTGCCCCTGGGTTACCTTTTGCCCAAGCTGATGCAGTGCAAAAACTACGTACTCAGTTAGGCAAGAGTTCTGGGCTTGGGTCCGGAAGTTCTAGTGCTAGCTCGATTTTCAGTAGCCCAATTTTTTGGCTGCTAATGGTAGTGTTAGTTGGGGGCTTAATTTATTTTATGAAGCTACGCAAGCGCGAGCAAGCAAATGCGGTGGCTTTAGGGAAAGGCCCACAGAGCGGTTCGGCACCAAACCCCACTGGTGGTCCACCGAATGGTCCAGGAGGTCCCAGCAGCCCTAATGGCCCAGCCGGAGCGCCAAACACGGGCTTTGGTGGCTCTGGCCTCATGGGCAGCTTAGCGACTGGGGCAGCCTTGGGTGCTGGCATGGTGGCGGGACAGGCTTTAGCGAGTCATTTAATGGGCGGTGAGCATGGTAACCGGGATGCTTCCGGCAATATCCAGCCACCCCAAACTGGGCGAGAGAATACGGATTTTGGCGTGCGGGACGTCAGCACTTGGGACGACTCAGCTGGTTCAGGTAATTCAGATTGGGATGACAGTGGCGGCGGTAATTTTATGGATGATGTTTAAGCTGAGAAGGGCCTTCTTTTACCCGCAGCCAAATTAAGGCTAATCCAGTCACCAATACTGGAATTAGGGATCCCATATTTAATAGATCCCAACCCTGAGTCGTAACTAAAGCCCCAGAGCCAAACGAGGTAAAGGCCATAGTGCCAAAGACAAAAAAGTTGATTGCTGCTTGGGCCTTATCTTTTTCCTCGGGGCGGTAAGCAGTCATCGCTAAGGTGGTTGAGGCGGTGAATAGAAAATTCCAGCCAACACCCAGTAGGAAAAGTGCCAATAGAAATTGATGTAGATCAGTTCCGGTTGAGGCTATAGCAATACACACTAAGTTGAGGAATACCCCCAGCCCCATTATTTTGAGCGCACCAAAGCGTTGAATGAGAGAGCCTGTAAAAAACCCCGGGGCAAACATACCAATTACATGCCACTCTAAAACGAGGGCGATATCAGTAAATGGCAGACCACAAATCTGCATTGCTAATGGAGTGGCAGCCATGAGTAAATTCATCACACCATAACCAAGAGAAGCACCAATAGTGGCAACTAAAAATACCGGTTGGCGCAAAATCGTTTTTAAATCACGCCCGGCTGAGAGCGGTTGTTGCGATTTAAATTCCACCGGAAAATGAATAAATTGCATCAAAATAATTCCGATCACGCCCGCAATCGCCAGAGTTAAATAGGCGCCTAAAAAAGGTACAGAAAAACTATTTTTAGTCCATGAGGCTAAATTTGGCCCGACTACGGCGCCCAATATACCGCCTGCTAAAACCCACGACACTGCCTTATCCCGCAAGCTTGCAACGGTCAGCTCAGCAGCTGCAAAACGATACAGTTGACCATTGGCACTGTAATAACCAGCCACAAAGGTACCGGCAATCAGTAGCCAGAAATTACTAGAGTAAGCAGCGTAGGCGCAAATGAGTGCTGAAATAATCGCAATCAATAAACCCAATTGGAAGGAGCGACGACGCCCAAATTGATGTTGGGTTTTAGCGACGATAGAAGTAGAGAGCGCACCCCCCACGACATAACCCATAATCGGTAAGGTTGCCATCCAAGCCGAGGGACTTAAGCTCAGGCCAACTAAGCCATTAATGGCAATAAAAGTAACATTATTAGTTAAAAAGAGCCCTTGACAAAGAATTAATAAAAACAAGTTTTTATTGAGTAAGGTTGTATGGGCTTTCATCCTCTTTTAAACCAATCAAACATATAAAAATGACGGTTTATAGAAAATTGCATAATGGTGGAAATTGTTTGCATAACTAAGAATGTAACCGATTTTAATTATTTTCAATTTTTGCTATTATTTTAATTGTCATGAAAATTATTATTGCGCGTCATTCTGAAAAATTAGATGCCCCCAGCCTTTCGGAAACGGGCAAATTGCGCGCACAAGCGTTGGCTGATCAATATCTTGGCAAGAATGCGAGTCAATCCTTATTCAGTGAAAAAGAGCAGCCCGCAGCGTTAATGGTGATGACCTTACATACGATTGAAACCATGGCGCCAATTGCTACTAATTGGAATATGCCGATGATTGCTTATTGGGCAGAAGCAGGGATAGATCGAGCGCATATGGCCGCACAAAATGTGCGCAATCGTGAGGCAGCCGAGGATTTGCTATTGAGTCAACAGTACGTAGATAAAACAGTGTTGATGATTTGGGAGCATTTTCACATTGCCAGCACTGCCCTCGAGGCAGAATTTGCTGGAGAAAAAGTGACTTTGCGGCAATTGCTCAACTTAGATCAAATTGCGGGTGTACCTACCACTTGGCCGGATGATGTCTATGATTATTTTTGGATAATCGATTACAAAACTGGTAATCCAGTTCCGCAATCATTTGCGCTGGTGCGTCAGGTATTTACTGCTCCATATACAGAGCTACCAGCGGCCGTTTGGCCAAATTAGTTAATAGCTTAAAATGAGCAATTCAATTGCAGTAATTACTTATTGGCCTACATGCTATTTAAAGAACTCGCTTTATCCGCACCTATTTTGCGTGCAGTAGAAGAAGAAGGTTATACAAATCCTACCCCCATTCAAATTCAATCGATTCCAGCGGTCCTAAAAGGTGGCGATCTATTAGCTGCAGCCCAAACAGGCACAGGCAAAACTGCCGGTTTTACTTTGCCCATCTTGCAAAGACTGATGGCATCAAAACCCACAACAACAAGCGCACGGCGCCAAATTCGGGCTTTAATTTTGACTCCAACGCGTGAGCTTGCGGCGCAAGTACAGCAATCTGTTTTAACTTATGGCAAATACTCTGGACTGAAATCAGCAGTTATTTTTGGCGGTGTCGGCGCTAATCCACAAATTAATGCAATTAAAAATGGCCTGGATATTTTAGTAGCCACGCCCGGTCGCTTAATCGATTTAATGGGGCAAGGCCATATTTCACTAAAAGAAATTGAAATTTTAGTTTTAGACGAAGCAGATCGCATGTTAGATATGGGATTTTTGCCTGATATCAAGCGCATTTTGACGGCATTACCTAAGACACGGCAGAATTTATTATTTTCTGCGACATTTTCTGCCGAAATTAAAGCGCTTGCTAACACCTTACTAAAGTCTCCGGCATTAATTGAAGTTGCGCGTAGTAATAGCACGCATGAAGCGATTACTCAAAAAATTCATCCGGTCGATAAAAATAAAAAACAAGCCCTATTAGCCCATCTCATTAAAGCGAATAATTGGCAGCAGGTACTGGTCTTTACGCGGACAAAACATGGTGCCAATAAACTCGTCACCCAGCTTGAAAAAGATGGCATCACTTGCATGGCTATTCACGGGAATAAAAGTCAATCGGCTCGCACGAAAGCGCTGGCAGATTTTAAGTCTGGAAAAATCACCGCTTTAGTGGCAACTGATATTGCTGCACGGGGAATTGATATCGACCAACTACCACATGTCGTTAATTATGATTTACCCAATATTCCCGAAGATTATGTCCATCGAGTTGGTAGAACCGGAAGGGCAGGATCTAATGGAGTAGCAATTTCATTGGTTTGTATCGATGAATTAGCACTGTTAAAAGATATTGAGAAATTAACTAAACAAACTATTCCGCAAGAAATCATTAAGGGCTTTGAGGTTGATCCCAGTATTGGCGCGCAGCCCATCAAGGCGACCCGTCAAGCTAGACCGCAATCTAAATCTAAGCCTAAACAGTCATCTAAACCGCAGGCCACGCAATCAAGGCGACCCAAAAGAGCGACATCTAGATAAGAATTTTGATTTAAATCAAAATCAATCTGTCCTTATTCTGCTACAAAGAATAGGATGGATCAGTTAATAACAGCGCCTCATAAAGTAGTTGGCCTAGCTAGCGCAAGAACTGGTCTATTAGAGCCTGCACTATTAAAAAAATTTGATATTAATGGGCCTCGCTACACCTCATATCCTAGCGCGGATCGTTTCCACCAAGACTTTACTGAGGCGGATTATCGTTTAGCACTTAAGCGAATTTCATTGAGCGATCAGGCGTTATCGCTTTATATGCATTTACCATTTTGTCCCAATATTTGTTATTACTGCGCTTGCAATAAAATTATTACTAAGGATCACGGACGTAGCGCTAAGTACATTAAGTATTTAGCCAAAGAAATGGCTGCAGTTTGTGGGGCAATGGATCTGGTCCCCGAGCAAAAATTACCGATTAGTCAACTGCATTGGGGCGGTGGTACACCGACCTTTCTGTCGCACGCTGAAATGCGAGAATTAATGGCCTCGATTAACAAACATTTTGACTTCCAGAAAAACGGAGAATACTCGATTGAAATTGATCCTCGCCGCGTAACTGAAGCCGATATTAAATTGCTTGCTGATTTAGGCTTTAATCGCATTAGTCTAGGGGTGCAAGATTTCAATCCCGAGGTTCAGCAGGCAGTGCATCGAATTCAAACCCTCGAGGAGACACAAGCAGTTCTAAATTGGTCGCGTAAATATGGCTTTACTTCGAGTAGTGTTGATTTGATTTATGGCCTGCCAAAGCAAACCCCCGCTAGTTTTGCAAAAACAGTACAAGCCGTAATCGAGATGAATCCAGATCGCCTATCGGTTTATAGCTATGCCCATTTACCGCATATTTTTAAGCCGCAACGCCGCATTGTTGAAAGTAATTTACCGAATGCAGTAGATAAACTGCAAATTTTGTCGAGCACTATTGACCAGTTAATAGAAGCAGGTTATATCTTTATCGGCATGGATCATTTCGCTAAACCAAATGATGAGCTTGCAGTTGCACAAAAAGAAGGTCGATTGCATCGTAATTTTCAGGGCTATTCAACCCAGGCCGAATGCAATATGTTGGCATTTGGAGTAACTGCTATCGGCAAAGTTGATGATTGCTATGTACAAAGCGTCAGAACATTAGATGACTATTACGCCTTGCTTGATCAGCATCGATTGCCTACCTTGCGAGGCATGCGCTTATCAGTAGATGATGTTGTGCGACGCGATTTTATCGGCCAGCTCATGTGTCACTTTGAAGTTGATGTTAGCCATTTTTCGCAAAAATATGGAATTAATTTCGACACGTATTTTACAAATGAAGTGTCTGAACTAAATCACCTAGAAGATTGTGGCTTAATTGAGTGGCATGGCGATACCTTAACAGTGCCTATCAGCGGTCGTTTGTTAGTGCGGTGCGTGGCCATGGTTTTTGATCGCCATTTGCGCGAATCCCTTTATCGGGGATCCTATTCAAAGATAGTATGACATTACCAGACTGCTGCCACCCGAATTTGTATTGGTAAATGATGATGTTTTACGGGAATGAAATACATGCCAACAAAGGTTATGAATGCTGCTAAACCATAGCTCCCTTGCTGTATGAGGCTAATCACTCCCCCTTTTTCACGGGCTGCATAATATTTTTCAGCAATGCGAAATAGTCGATTCATCCCTTGGCGAAAAGCGGGATTATCAATATCTAGCGAGATTGGAAATACTTGTTTCGAAATTTCACTGGTAATTCGA
>Ga0194043_1000553_pt1 | contig 20829 bp, 22 predicted proteins | sample JunL4415m_MetaG_FD_161274 | JGI IMG/M metagenome (GOLD analysis project Ga0194043, IMG submission 161274) | Anoxic zone freshwater microbial communities from boreal shield lake in IISD Experimental Lakes Area, Ontario, Canada - Jun2016-L442-15m | ecosystem: Environmental > Aquatic > Freshwater >...
GGTCAGGGGTGAGTCGGGGCTCACGGTTGGGCGGGGGTCAGGGGTGAGTCATGGACTCGGGCCGCACAGCCTCGTCGAACTGCTCGCCGGTCAGGTAGCCGAGTGCCACGGCGGACTCTCGCAACGTCGAGCCCTCCTTGTGCGCCTTCTTGGCCACCTCGGCAGCCTTGTCGTAGCCGATGAGGGGATTGAGGGCAGTCACCAGCATGAGGGAGTTCTCGAGGTGCTGACGGATGCGCGCCTCGTTCGGCTCGAGTCCGTCCACGCAGAACCGGGTGAATGCTGAGGATGCCTCTGTCAACAACTGCACCGAATGGAGCACGTTGTGGATGATCACCGGCTTGCAAACATTCAGTTCGAGGTTGCCCCTTGATCCGGCCATGGCCACCGCCGCATCGTTCCCGAAGACCTGGATGCACACCATGATCATGGCTTCGCTCTGGGTGGGATTGACCTTGCCGGGCATGATCGAAGAGCCCGGCTCGTTTTCGGGCAGGTTGAGCTCACCGAGGCCGCTGCGCGGACCCGATCCGAGCCACCGCAGGTCGTCGGCGATCTTGATCAACGAGCCGGCCAGCGTGCGCAGGGCGCCACTGGTCATCACCAGGGCGTCGTGGGCGGCCAGTGCGGCGAACTTGTTGGGTGCGGTGACAAACGGAAGGCCGGTGAGCTCGGCGATGGCTGCCGCTACCCGAACCCCGAACTCGGCGTGGGTGTTCAGGCCGGTCCCCACTGCCGTGCCGCCTGCCGCGAGCTCGTAGAGGTCGTCGAGGGTCGACTCGATCCGGCGGATGTCAGCATCGAGCTGAGCCACATACCCGGAGAACTCCTGACCCAAGGTGAGAGGGACGGCATCCATCAGGTGGGTTCGGCCGATCTTGGTGATGGTGGCGTAGGCCTCGGCTTTGGAATGCAGCGAATCACGCAGATGGCGAACAGTCGGAACGAGCCGATGGGTGATCTCCTCGACTGCGGCGATGTGCATGGCTGTCGGAAAGGTGTCGTTGGACGACTGGGACATATTCACGTCGTCGTTCGGGTGGACCGGGACCTTGGAGCCCATGACTCCTCCGGCCATCTCGATGGCTCGGTTGGAGATCACCTCGTTGGCGTTCATATTCGACTGGGTGCCACTACCGGTCTGCCACACGCTCAGGGGAAAGTGATCGCGCAGTTTGCCCTCGGATACCTCGCGGGCAGCCGCCACGATGAGCGCAGATGTCTCGGGGGACATCTTGCCCAGGTCGGCGTTGACCTGGGCAGAGGCTTCCTTCAATATCCCGATGGCCCGGATCAGTGGCTCCGGCATGGTGTCGTCGCCGATCGGGAAGTGATGGAGGGACCGGGCGGTCTGGGCACCCCAGTACCGATCGGCGGGTACGTCGATCGCCCCCATGGAGTCGGTTTCGGTGCGGATGGGGTCGGTCATGTCGGTCTCCTGGTCATTGGTACGTAGGTCAAGAATGTGCACGGCCTTGTTGGTGATGTCACGGCTGCTGATGTCACGGCTGCTGATGTCACGGCTGGCCGTTCCACCTGCCGCGGCGGTCCGTGGTCGGCATCGTAGAAGCCCCAGAGGTCTGCTGGCACAACGGGCACGTCCCCACCAGGTCGAACTGATGGCCGACCACCACGTAGCCCTGTTCCTCGGCGATGGCCCGGGCCGCCTCGTCCATGGCCCGCTCGAGCCGGGCGGACGGGACGACATCTTCGACCTTGCCGCACGTGGCACACGCCAGGTGGTGATGATGGCCGGCCAGATCCTCGGCCAGCTCGAATCGCCCGTGGTCGTCTACTCCGGTCACCCGCCGGACCACCCCGGCTTCGATCAGCACGGTCACGGTCCGATAGGCACTCGACTGCGGGAGCGCCTCGTTGGCCGACAGGATCTCGGGAATCGACAGGGGCCGGCCGGCATCAGCCAGTGTCGCCACCAGTGCCCGTCGAACGGTCGTATAGCGCTGGTCCAGGCCACCGAGGCGCAGGGCAGCCTGCTCGTGCACGGACGGGGCGACGCTCACCCTTGACACACTACGGCGTGCCTGGGGGCGGTCACGACGGCCAGATCCGGAGTGGTCAGTGGGCACGAGACATCTCGACTGGGACAGGTATGCCCATAGGGTGGGAGGTCCGCTGGCGGTGCCTCCGGACACTTCGCGTCCAGGCGATGGCGGCCAGATACGTGCCCGTAGCCACACCGAGGATTCCGAAACTGGGCGGCATCACCGGAAACAGGTAGGCCAGGGTGAGGCCTGCCCACATCGAGCCCACGGCGATGGCCGACGACAGCCACAGTGCCCGCAACGGGCGCGCCGTGAGCCGCTGAGCAGCACCAGCAGGTGCGGCCAGGAGCCCCAGCAGCAGCAGAGCACCCACTGCCTGAGTCGCCACCCCGGCCGTCAGGCCGAGGGCCACGAAGAACCCGAGGGACAGCAGCCGCACCGGCACTCCTCGGGATGCGGCTACCGCCGGGTCAAGACTGGCGAAGAGCAGCGGTCGGGCCATGGCCACTACGGCGACCACTACGGCCAGGGACACCAGGACATCGCCCCAGGCCTGGCTGCCAGACAGACCCAAGATCGAGCCGAACAGCACGTTCACCCCGGCCGTGCCCCCTGCTTCCCCGATTCCACTCGACGACGCCGTAAACACGCTCAAGAAGAGCGCACCCAGGCCGAGCACCCAGGCGAATACCGAGCCGATCACCGTGTCGTCGGCCCCCGATCGTCCGCCCAGCACGGCCAGCAGCAGGGCGAAGGCGATGCACCCCCCGTAGAGGCCGAGGCGCAGATCCACCCCGAAGGCCAAGGCAGCCAGCGCCCCGGTGAAGGCCACGTGGGACAGTGCATCGCCGGCGAACACCTGCCCTCGCAGCACTATGAAGGATCCGATCAGGCCCGCAGCCAGCGCCACGGCGGTGCCGACCCCGAAGGCCGAGCGCAGGAACGGATGGGCCAACACGAAGAACGTTCCCGTGGTCATGCGCCCACCGCTGCACCCAGTTCGTCCGACCTGGCCCTAATGCGGTTATCGGCCTCCCTGATGCCTCGTGGCCACCGGGCCGCCGCCCACCTGAATCCGGCGGCACCCAGGTAGAGGGCGAAGCCGAAGGTGGTGACGAAGAAGCCCACCGGCCACGGCGAGTAGAAGGCGAATGACAGGGCCGCCCACACCACGAACAGGCCGAACCCCATGGCGAGCCCGAGTCCGAGGATGGGCCTCGCCGTCAGTTGCTGAGCAGCAGCAGCCGGCATGACCAACAGGGCGAACACGAGAAGCGCCCCGGTGATCTGGCTCACCTCGGCGGCCGTGCATCCGAGCAGCACCAAGAACGCCACCGACAACAGTCGCACCGGCACGCCCCGGGCCGCGGCCACATCACCGTCGACCGTGGCGAACCGCAATGGGCGCCCGAGTGCGCCCATTGCGGCCAGCACCACGAGGGCCACCACGCCGAGCACGACCACCTGGTCGTCCGACACTCCCAAGAACGAGCCGAAGAGCAGACCGGTGATGCCGTCGAGGAAGCCGCCATAGAGGCTGATGAACAGGGCACCACAGGCCAGGGCGAAGGCCTGGACGGTGCCGATGACGGCCGACTCCTGGCTCCCGGGTCTCCCCGCGGGCGACCGTGGGACCAGCGCGATGATCAGGGCGGCGGCGATGCTTCCGGCAAAATACCCGGCCGTGGCGCTCACCCCCAGCCAAATGGCAGCCGCCGCCCCCGGAAAGGACACCACGGCCAACGTGTGACCGACGAAGCTCTGTCGGCGCAGCACCATCGTCCAGCCCACGACGGCAGCCAGCACGGCCACGATGGTCCCGGCCCGGAACGCGTTGACCATGAAGTGCAGCGCCAGCATCTGGCGCAGGTCATCGATGGGATTCGGACCAGGTCCGGCCAACGTGGCGAGTGAGAGGGCGGCGGGCATCGTGGTCAGCCGTGCCCGCCGTGGTCGTGGCTGTGCTCGTGACTGGAACCGTGGGCTCCGGCATGGTGGGAGGCGGCATCGGGCTGTCCGACCACCACCCGTCGGCCGTCCCTAGTGACCAAGACCTCGATGGGGGTTCCATACAGCGCACTCAGCGTCTCGGTGGTGATCACGTCTTCGGGGGTTCCGCTCACTACCTTCCCTTGGGCCACATAGATCACGCCGTCGAGGGCCGAGGCGATCGGATTGACGTCGTGGGCCACGATCAGCACGGTGATCCCCGACGTCTGGCTGATGTCGGCGATCAGCGTCGCCACCGCCCCCTGGTTAGGTAGGTCGAGGCTGTCGAGCGGCTCGTCGAGGAGCAGTAGTCGGGGACTACGGATCAGCGCTTGAGCGATCAGCAGGCGCTGCTGCTCACCCCCGGAGACCTCGCCGATGGGCCGGTCCGCATACGAGCTGGCTCCGACCAGTTCGATGACCTCGTCCACACGGGCGTCACGGGCTCGGCGAGCCTTCCCCCACGGCAGCGGAATGCCCCAGCGGTCGCCATCGCTCCCCATCCGGACCACATCCACGCCCCGGACCCGCACGCCAGGGTCGAAGTTCCGCCGCTGGGGCAGGTACCCGATCTGGCCACCGCCATCCCCCGGCGGCTGACCGAATACCTCGAGATGGCCATCGGATAAGGGGAGGATGCCAAGGATGGCCTTGATCAGGGTCGATTTACCGGAGCCATTGGGACCGAGGACGGCCACGAACGTGCCCTGCTCGACAGCCAGGTCCACCCCGGACCAGATGTCCCGACCACCCAAGCGGGCCGCAGCTCCATCGAAGCGCACGGCCGGGGTGCTGGCCGGTGGGGATGACAGGGGATCAGGCATGTGTGGTCTCCAGTGCGGATGCAAGAGCGCGGAGCTGTGCCGTCTGCCACGCTTGGAATGTGGCCCCGGCCGGTCGCAGCGTTTCGGACATGGCGACAACCGAAATATGGGCGGCACGGGCCGCGGCGACCTGGGCCTGGACGTCGGGGGTCGAGTTCTGGACGTTCTCCAAGTAGACGTCGATGGCACGGTTTCGGATCTGGGCATCGATCGTCACCTTGTCGGCTGCCGACACATCAGTCCCCTGAGTGACGGCCCGCAGGAAGGTCGGCGGGGTGACCAGGTGCAACCCGAGCGCACGGCACAGGTAGACCACCACCGACTCGGAGCCCCCAACGGGGCGCCCGGCGTACCGAGCTCGGATGCGAGCGATGACCTCGTGATACGAGGCGAGCGCCACGTTGTCGAAGTGGGCCTGACGTCGGAGGAAGTAGGCCCGGTCCGCGGGGTCGACACGTGCCATGGCGTTGGCAATGGCACGGGTGAACTGCGCCACGTAGCCCGGGCTATACCAGAGGTGGGGATTGCCTCCGGGGGCCACGCCGACCAGTTCGCCGACGTCGAGCACGGTACGGGATCCGCCGGCCGCGGCCAGCAGTCGGTTCATCCACGGGTCGTATCCAACGCCGTTCATGACGGCCACCTGGGCATCGGCCAACCGACGAGCATCGGCTGCCGTCGGTTCGTAGGCATGGGGGTCGGTCTGAGGGCTGGCGATGATGCTGGTGACGGCGGCATGGGCCCCACCGATCTGAGCGGCGATGCTGCCCCACACGTTCTCCCCGGCGACCACCCGGACCACCCGTGGTGCGTAAGGAGCCGACCCCTGGCCGCCCGATGGGGGCGACATGGCGCATCCGGCCAGCACAGTGGCGGCCAGCAGTGTGGACACCAGGATGTTGAACGACGAACGTCTCGGTGCACGACGGAACATCCATGCGGCAGACCGGGACATGCCTCCACCCTATTTGGGAATGGTTCTCATTACAACTGAAAGCCTCGCCGAGACCAGGGGGCTGACCTGTGCTGCAACCTGCCTCAGGCCCGCAGTGCCAGACCGGCCTCAAGGACGCCCCGGGCCGTAGTCACATCCTCGGTGCGGGGCCCGTCCCCTTCGCCGGGGACCTCCAAGATGGCCGGGATCCCCTGCAGCGACGGGTGGCCGAGCAGAGCGGCCAGCCCATCAGCGCCGATGGTGCCGTCCCCGATGTTTTCGTGACGGTCCTTGTTGGCTCCGAAGTCGACCTTGGAGTCGTTCAAGTGCATGCAGCGCAGCCGAGCCATACCGACCGTGCGCTCAATCAGCTCGATGAGGGCGTCAGCTTCCTCGACGGTGCCGAAGGGGATACCCGAGGCCCAGAGGTGCTGGGTATCGAGGCAGACCCCCAGGCGCTCGTCTCCCCCGGCCGCATCGATGACCTGGGCCAGTTCTTCGAAGGACCGCCCCACGGTGTCACCCGCCCCGGCGGCGTTCTCCAGCAGGATCGGGCAGCTCTCGATATCGGCGTCCACTTCGTCGAGTGCAGTCACCAGGGCTTGGGCCACGGCCGGCAGCGCAGTCTCGAAGCCGCTCCCCCGGTGGCTGCCGATGTGGAGGACCAGACCGTCAGATCCCATGCCGTCAGCCGTGGACAGGTTGGCCGTCAGACACGCTTGGGACTTGGCCGCCAGCTCGGGGTCGGGCGAGGCCAGGTTGATGAGGTAAGTGGCATGGCAGAACGTAGCCACCACGGAAGGATGCTCAGCCTGGGCTGCCCGATAGCCCGCCAGGACCTCGTCGCTGTACTGGGACGGCTTCCACATCCGGGGGCTCTGGGTGAAGATCTGGACGGCATCAGCACCGATGTCCGCCCCGTGCTGCAGGGCCGGGACCAGGCCCTTTCCTGCTCGTACATGCGCTCCGATCAACATGGCCGCACCGTAGCAGCGGGTCCCCATATGTCGTGCGGTGACTTGCCTGCCTGGGGCTCAATTCACCAAGTGAGCGCCGGATCCCCGATGATCGCCGTATCCCAAGGGAACGGAACCCCAATCAAACACCCGCTAGCCCCAGCAGCACGCATCTCGGCCAGCCCGCTGGTCGCTGATGCCGCATCCAACCCTGCCTCGATCGCCACTTGGCCAAGCACACCGGTCACCACATCGCTGGTCGACTGATCCACCCCTTCGCCCAGCAATCGGACTGCCTCCACTACCCGATCGGCCCCACCGTCGACCACCACGACGTCGGCTCGACCACTGATGGCGGAAACCAGACCGCTCGACCACGGCCCATTGCCACGCAGACAGACCACCAGCGGCACGCCGCCAGCCTGGACTGGGGCTGGACGGTTGACCGCTCCCTCCACTGCATAGTGCTGCCCCGACCAGGTGGGTAGATCGTCCTCGAGCACCGCTCGGCAGACCACTAGGGCCTCGGTCAGGCGCTCGATGTCTGCATCGTCGGAACTGTCGGCGTCGAGCGTCAACAGCGCTCGGCCATGAGAGATCACATCGACCCCCGTGACGATCTTGGCCAGGATCGACGGAGCACGCCGCTCCATGCGGTCAGCCACCACTCCGAGGTGCACCTGTTCGGTCTTTACCGCCAAGGCACCCAACAACGAGTAGGCCTCGTAGGGGGCCCCGGTCGGCCCCTCGACGTCCGACTCGGACACCCACAGCGAACGGAGTCCTGCCCGATCCGCGGCCTGGGCTGCGGTGATCGCCCGCTCTAGGATCCCCTTTGCGCCGTCGTGCGGCCCGGGGGCCCGTAGCCACAGCCCTATTCCAGCAAGCCGGCCGTCAACGTGTGAGAGGTCGTTCATGGTCGAACCGTAGCGTCCGAACCACCCAGTTGCCGCGGACGATAGCCTCTGACCTGCAACAACGGTGTCCGGTCGGCCACTTAGGACCGAACGCCGAGCGATCCACGCGGAGTGCACCATGAGTTATCGATCATCAGACACCGACCCACACCTGAGGTCCCCCGACGACCAGGGGCTCTCCCTCTTGGTGGTCGCCTTTGGACTGGTCATCACCGCCCTGCTGGTGCTGTGGGTGGCCAAGGCCACCCTGTCGTCCGGGTCGGGATCCCCTTTCCACGGTTCGGACCAGTCGGCGGCGGACGCCGATGCCATCCGAGCCCAGCAGAATCTGTCCACCGCACTCACCTCGGTGCGACTCGCCGCGGCCGGTGGCGAGGGAATACCAAACGCGTCAGCGCTGCAGGCCGCTGAACCGGCACTGACCTTCACCTCGGAAGCGTCCACCAGCCCGAGCACGATCAGCGTGGCGACCACCACTGATGGGACTGGTGCGGCGTTGGCGACCCGGTCGAGCAACGCGACGTGTTGGATCATGTGGTGGGCACCGACCGGAGGCACCTGGTTCGGCGCCCAGACCGGACAGGCCTCGTGCACGGCCCCGGTCTTGGATTCGGCGCCCGTACCGTCTCCAGTGACCAGCGTGTCCATCGGCTGGCAGCAGGGGATCTTCCCCTCCGTCTGACCGGCGCCTCCATTGACCGGTGCCTCGGCTTGCTCGTCCCGCGCATCAGGCCCGGGACCACCATCCGGACCCAGAGGTGAGCAGGCCCTGTTCCACCAATTCATCGCCGGCCACCAGGAGTGCCGACAGCGATAGGCCGGTCCGCAAGAGCACCGTCTCCACCGTCGTCGGCACATCTTCGACGGCATCCCACACCGCACGTTGGATGCGGTCGAGCGCGGTGCCCTGGTCATGGAGCACTACTGGTCCGGTACGGACTGATTCCAGGGGGGCCTTGCCCTTTCCTTGGCGAGCCAAGGAGACCGCAGCCAGCACGTCGTCGACGTCGCGGACTGGTGTGCACCCATCGACCAGCAACTCGTTGGTGCCATCTGAGGCCCGGCTGTGGACCGAACCGGGCACGGCGCACACCGGTATCGACCGCCGGGCTGCAGCTTCAGCCGTATACAGAGATCCGCCGTTGCGATGGCTCTCGACCACCACCACTACATCGGAGAGGGCGGCAATGATTCGGTTCCGAGCCGGAAACACCCTCGGCCGGGGCTCGGTGCCCAGGGCAGCCTCAGACAGGACGGCCCCGGCCGATGCCACCCGCTCCCACAACACCCGGTTCTCCCTGGGGTAGGGAACGTCGAGGCCGGTGCCGACCACGGCCACGGGTGGAGCCGCCGTGGGCCCAGCGGCCAGCGCACCCGAATGGGCGGCGGCATCGATCCCCCGGGCCAGACCGGACACCACCACCACGCCGGCGCCAGCCAACTGCTTGCCCAACTCAGAGGCCACCTTGGCGCCATACGGCGTGGCCGACCTTGTTCCCACTACCGCAACGGCCGGGCGGGCCTCGAGGACGGACGGGTCCCCCGAGGCACACAAGACGGCGGGCGCACCAGGATCGCCCACCAGGGCGGCTGGATACCCTGGGCGGCCAGGCAGCAGGAGAGAGACTTCGGCGGCTTCATACCGCTGAGCCACTACTGATGGATCACACGCTCGGGCGGCCGCGGCAAACCGTCGCCCGGGATCACCCGGGTGGGTGCCGGCCCGCACCGCGCTCCAGGCCAGTGCGGGCCCCAGTCCATCGAGCAGTCGGGCCAACCGCACGGGAGTCATACCGGGCAGATCCACCAGAGCGGCTGCACAAGCCGACTCGGCTCCGTCGTCCATGGTCATCGACTGTCCTCCCCTAGGAGGATCGAGCGGTCGCCTCGCAGGAACAGCGCCTCGGCCATGTGGCACCTAGCGACGCCCGGTGCGCCTCCGTCCAGATCAGCGACGGTGCGAGCCAATCGGTGGACCCGGTGCAGTCCCCGAGCACTCAGGCGTCCAGATCGCACGGTCCGCTCGAGCAGGGCCGTCGCATCAGCGTCGAGCGGTGCCCACTGCGCCAGTGACGACGCTGGCAGGTCGGCATTGACGTCGACCCCACGCCCTGCGGCCAGGGCGCGTGCGGCCGCCACCCTGTCGGCCACGGCCGCCGATGACTCCCCCGGGGAGGAAGCCATCAGATCGTCCGCCGACGGGAGATCGACCCGCACGGCGATGTCGAACCGGTCGAGGAGGGGGCCAGACAGGCGCCGGGCGTATCGGGACCGGGCAGCAGGCGTGCACCGACAGCTGCCAGGTGGGCCGCCGTGACCACAGGGACACGGGTTCATGGCGGCCACCAGAAGAACACGCGCCGGATAGGTGATCGATCCACGGGCCCGGCTGACCCGGACCAGACCGTCTTCGAGTGGCTGACGCAGTGCATCGAGCACCGCGGCCGGAAACTCCCCCAGCTCGTCGAGGAACAGCGCCCCGCCATGGGCCAGTCCGATCTCCCCTGGGCGCATGGTCGCCGTGCCCCCGCCGATGAGCGCCACGGCCGATACCCCGTGATGAGGAGCCCGGAACGGAGGCCGGACCATGAGCTGGCCAGTCCGGGTTGGCTCACCGGCGGCCGAGTGGATCCTGGTGACCTGACGGGCAGTAGCTGGGCCGAGATTGGGAAGGAGGCCGACCAGTCGGTTGGCCAACAGCGTCTTGCCCCCTCCGGGTGGTCCGACCAAGAGGAGGTGGTGACCGCCAGCGGCTGCCACCTCGAGGGCCCGCCGGGCCACGGGCTGGCCGGCCACGTCGGTCAGGTCAGGCATTGGACCGTCATCAACCGCATCGGCGTCGACGTCATCTGTTGGTTCCTGAACTGGCGGGTCGACCCACGGCCTACGCCCGGCACACCGGGCTACGAGGTCGGTCAGCGTCGGCGCGCAGACGCACGCTCCCCCGGCCAAGCGGGCCTCACCCACGTTCTCCTCGGCCACGACCAACCGGTGCGCCATCAGGGAGTCAGCCAGCACCATGATGCCGGGCACCCCCCGCAGCGATCCATCGAGGCCGAGTTCACCCACGAATGCATAGCCATCCACGGAGCGTTGGTCGAGCACGCCGGAGGCCACCAGGATACCGATGGCGATAGGCAAGTCCAGGCCAGCACCGGCCTTCTTCATGCCTGATGGTGCCAGGTTGACGGTGACCCGGCGTCGGGGCCACGGTAGACCGCTCGACACCAGGGCCGCCCGCACCCGGTCGCGTGACTCGCGCACGGCGGCATCGGGCAGGCCGACGATGGTCAGCCCGGGAAGCCCATTGGACACATGGACTTCAACGGATATCAGACGGCCGTCGACTCCATGGAGGACGGCGGATGGGACGGTGGCGATCACGGTGCCTCCCAAAGCACGCGTAGGAACTCAGGAGGACCGGCTGGGTCAGATGACCCGTCATCGACTCGATCGATGGAACTGTGCCGACGGTCCTCGAGGCACCGTCGGCACAGTACGCATCGGCTGTTACAGCGTCTTCGCGGGTGCCCGGTGCATCAACGGTGCGCGTGCACCTGAGTGGCATCGCCGTAGGCGGGCGTCCCGTAGAACGAACTGAAGCGCATGTGTGCGCCATGGCTCTTGCCCTGCAGTGACCCGCTGCGGACGAACATGGACTTGTCGGCCAAAGTGAACACCAAGAACGTGCTGCCGTCGGGTGCCACACTGCCGCTCACCCAGAACTTGTCTGATCCCGTGCTCGCTCCGAAGAAGTAGCCGTTGCTGTAGCTGCTGATGGCGAACGGTTCGGACCGCCCACCTTCGAACTGGGTGTCCCGCTCGGTCCAGTTGGTTCCGGCCAGCCACGAGTACTGCGGCGAGTCCAAGGGGTCGGCCGACTGGGTCATGTTCGTCATGTCGCCCAGGGTGGTGAAGTCAGGCGCCCCAGGAATCGTCGTGGTCTTGGTCATGTTGGCCCACTGCAAGATGTAGGGAGTCGCAGTCGTCTGGCCCTCGGTCAGCGGGAGTTGGGTCTGCATGGTCATCCTCCACTGCCCCGAAATGAAGATCATGTGGCCCTTGGCGTACGAGGTCGGCAAGGTGTTGCCGGGCACGATGGTCATGGAGATCACACCAGACGGAGAGATAGAACCCGCCATCGTCGACAGCGGCCCATAGACAGGCTTTGACCACGTACCAGTGCCACCAGGAAGAGGACTGGGGATATAGAACTGGATGACGGACTGCGTCAGACCCTCGTACTGACCGTTCACGCAGGTGAAGGTGTACCAGTTCTCGAAGGCTTGCGGCAGGTGAGCCGCGCTGTCGGCCCCGACTTCGTAAGACTCCAGGTTGACACTGGGCACGACCCATTCACCCGCCACAATGGCGTCCCACTTCGTCGTCGAACCTTGTTTGCCGCTGTGGTGCGACGAGGACGTCGGCGCTGCAGAAGCGCTCGAACCCGTGCACGCCATCCCCACGAGCAGCACCGCCACGCTAAGTCCGATACCCGCACACAACCGACGAAGACCGCTTGGCCTCGTTGTCGTCGAACTGCGAACGTTCACGGTTGTCATGGTCATTCCCCTTTACACCGGAGCACCGGTTGCCCCCGCCGCCTAAGACACTAGACATTGGTAAAATGCACGGCAAGTGTGTGTCTATGGGCCGCCGACAAGCCGAAGGAGGCTGGCCTGTCGAAGCTCTGCTCATTCCTGACGCAGCTCGATGCACCGCGTCATTGAAACTGTGGGAGTGGAGCGGCTGGCGCCACACCTTCTGGCATCGCGCCGCCCATCTTCACGGGTGCCCGGTCAGCGCCCTTCGAAGGTGGGCGACCGCTTTTCGATGAAGGCGGTCAGCGCCTCTCGGGTGTCGTGGGTGGCGAAGTTCGTCGCCTGAGCCCGGGCCTCGTCCTCGAGGGCCTGGTCCATGGAGACGGCCATCGAATTGTTCAACATGGTCTTGGTCATCGACAGGGCCAGTGTCGGACCATCGGCCAGGCGCCGAGCCCAGCCGTCCACGAAGGTGTCGAGTTCGGCGTCGGGCACCACCCGGTTGACCAGTCCGAACTCGGCGGCCTCGGTCGAGGACAGGATGTCGGCGAAGAAGGCCAGCTCCTTGGCCCGGTGGAGGCCGATGAGGCGAGGCAGCAGCCACGAGGAGCCGAAGTCGATCGACAGCCCCCGCTTGGCGAAGATCTGCGAAAACCGGGCCGACTCGGAGGCCACCACCAGGTCGCAGCCGATAGCCAGGGACATGCCGGCCCCAGCTGCAATTCCGCCCACCTTGGCGATCGTCGGTTTGGGGAAGCGGTGGAGTCGCAAGGCCACGTCGGCCAACGCTCGCATCTGGACCAGGTAGGGATCTCCCGGGCGCCCGGCCACGTCTGACGGGTCCGACAAGTCTGCACCCGAGCAGAACGACCCACCAGCACCGGTAAGGACCATCACCCGGGCGGATCGATCAGTAGACACATCGTCGAACACGGCGAGGAGCTCACGCCACATGGTGCCGTTGGCTGCGTTCTTCCGCTCAGGGCGGTTCATGGTGACAGTGACCACGCCGTCAGTCCGGTCGACGATCAGGGTCTCGAAGGATTCGCTCATCCGCTCAGCCTAGGAGATAGGGATTTCGGGACGGTACCGATACGAGGAGACGTCGACCACGAGATAGGGTGCCCCGTGCATCGCATCCGAATGATCGTCCTGTCCGTCCTGTCTGTCTTCGTGGCTGCCGCCACCGTAGGAACCGGGGTAGGGACTGCGTCTGCGGCCCCCACGGATACAACGTCCCCCACGACAGCGACCACCATTCCGGCCAAGACCGTCTGGCTGTGCCGCCCAGGCCTGGCCGACAATCCGTGTACCCCCAGCCTCACCACCACCAAGGCGACGTTCTCGGGCAAGGTGCTCGGGATCAACAAGACCCAGGCAGCGGCCCACCCGAAGATCGACTGCTTCTACGTGTACCCGACAGTCAGCGACCAGAAGTCACCCAACGCCGACCTGACCGTCGACCCTCAGCAGCGGTCCATCGCCCTCTACCAGGCTTCGATGTTTTCGCAAGACTGCCGGGTGTTCACCCCGATGTACCGCCAGCTCACCTTGTCCAACATCGGAGGGGCTGCCACGCCAGCTCAGGTGACGATGGCCTACGACGATGTGGCGGCGGCCTGGCAGACCTACCTACGCCAATACAACAAGGGCCGCGGAGTGGTCCTCATCGGACACTCCCAGGGCGCGTTCGTCCTCCGCAAGCTCATCGCCAACCAGATCGACGCCAAGCCGGCGGCCCGAAAGCTCTTGGTGTCGGCGGTCCTGCTCGGTGGCAACGTCACCGTCAAGAAGGGCTCGGACACCGGTGGCGACTTCCGCCACATTCGGGCGTGCCACTCCTCTACCCAGGTCGGGTGCGTGATCGCGTATTCGACATACGGCGCCACTCCGCCAACCGATGCAGTCTTTGGGCGCACTACTGCTGCCGGCATGCAGGTCCTCTGCACCAACCCAGCCGCGCTGGGCGGCGGATCAGGCCTCTTGAACCCATTGCTGCCGACCCAGCCGTTTGCCCCGGGATCGAGCCTCGCCGCCGGGATCTCCCTGCTCGGGATCCACGCCCCCACCGTCACCACTCCGTGGGTAGGTGCTCCCGGGGCCTACACCGCTCGCTGCTCGTCGGCCGGTGGGGCCAACGTGCTGACCATCACCCCTCGTAATGGGGCGCCACTGCTCCATCCGAGCCCCCTGGTCACCTGGGGCCTCCATCTGGTCGATGTGAACATCGCCCTCGGAAACCTGGTCAACGTGGTGGCCAGCGAAGCGGCGGCCTACCACCCCGCCCACTGAGATCTCACTGCCCCGCACTCCGCCTAACACGCACTCCGACTAAAAGGCGTCCTCGATGACCTCGACCACGCCGGCGGTGATGTCGACCACGTCGAAGCGGAGGTCGACCAACGCCCGGCCCGAGGCCGGTGTCAGCTCGGCCAGCCATCGGATGGCCAGTCGGCGGATGCGACGCTGCTTGGCCGGAAGTACCGACTCGGCACCGGTGCCGAACGCATCAGTGGTGCGGGTCTTGACCTCGCAGAAGGCCACGATGCGACGCCGGCGGACGATCAGGTCGACCTCGCCCTCGCGGCGACGCCAGTTCCGCTCCAGGACTTCGTAGCCGTTCTCCTCGTACCAGGCGGCGGCCATGTCCTCGCCAGTGATACCCAGTGCCCGTCGGTGTGCAGCCCCCGTGGGCTGGTCCGCGTGCAAGGGAACCGGCGCGTGCAAGGGAACCGGCGCGTGCAAGGGAACCGGCGCGTGCAAGGGAACTTCGGTCACTGGTCCTTGTCGGGCAGGCGCTCGATGTTGACATCGCGGAAGGTGAGGATGCGCACCGAGGGCACGAACCGGGCCGGCCGGTACATGTCCCACACCCAAGCGTCGGTCAGCACCACTTCGACACAGGCCGGCGAGGCGTCCGACCGGACCGTCACGTCGACGGTGTTGGCCAGATAGAAGCGGCGTTCGGTCTCGACCACGTAGGCAAAGAGCGGCACCACAGCCCGGTACTCGTGAACCAGGGCCAGTTCGATCTCGGACTCGTAGCGCTCGAGGTCCTCTTCACTCATGAGAGATGAGACCGCGTCGGCCAACCGGTCTGGACGCATGCCTGCAGCATCAGAGCGGCACCGTTAGGAGCGCGCAGTCCGCAGTTCCTTGATCTTGGCCGCCTTACCACTGCGGTCACGCAGGTAGTAGAGCTTGGCCCGCCGCACGTCGCCCAGCGATACGACCTCGGTGTGGTCGATGACCGGGGAGTGCACCGGAAAGGTGCGCTCGACGCCTACGCCGAAGCTGACCTTACGCACGGTGAACGTCTCCTGGACGCCAGTGCCCTGGCGGCGGATGACCGCACCCTGGAACACCTGCACACGCTCGCGGGTGCCCTCGACTACTCGTACGTGCACCTTGACGGTGTCGCCGGCGCGGAACTCGGGGATGTCGTCCCGAAGGCTGTCACGGTCGATGATGTCGGTCGGGTTCATGGGGCGCTTCTCTTTCGAATGGGGGCGATCTCACGCCTACCGACTCCCAACTGCGCCGCCACACGTGTGGACGGGCACCGGTCGTCGACGTAGACACCGGACAGATCCGATGCCGACTGGGCTAGTCAATGGTAGCCGTGTTCGCGCAGTAGGCGCACCTCGCCGTGATCAGCTAGGAGTTGGACCTCCTCGGAGGTCAGGCCTCCCCGCGCATCCATGAGGTCGGGACGGCGCTGCAACGTCCTGACCAGGGCTTGGGCCCGCCTCCACGCCTGGACCCGGCCATGGTCACCGGAGCGGAGCACCTCAGGCACGTCGAACTGGCGGAACTGCGCCGGTCGGGTGAACTGGGGATACTCGAGCAGCCCGACGGCAAAGCTCTCCTCGTCGGTCGACTGCTCGTTGCCGAGGACACCGGGCAGAAGGCGGACCACCGCCTCGACCACGACCAAGGCCGCCAGTTCGCCGCCGGCCAGCACGTAGTCGCCGATCGACAGTTCCCCGTCGCACAGGTGGTCCGCCACCCGCTGGTCCACACCCTCGTAGCGACCGCACAGAAGGGAGAACCCGACAGGCAGGTCGGCCATCTCTCGGGCCACATCCTGGTCGAAACGCCGCCCCGAGGCCGACAGCAGCAGCAACGGACGGGGAAGGCCCTCTGGGTCCGCCTCGACCGCCTCTACGGCCTCGAATACCGGTTCGGGAGCCAGGACCATGCCCGCCCCCCCGCCGAACGGCGAGTCGTCGACCGTCCGGTGGATGTCGTGGGTGGCATCACGGATGTTGTGACTCCGCAGATCGAGTCGGCCGCGGTCTTGTGCCCGCCCCAGAATGGACGCCGCGCCGTAGGTGTCGATCACCTCGGGAAACAGGGTGAACACGTCGACCCGGAACGCCGCAACTGGCACCACTGGGTCCGTCGAGGTCACGGAAGGTCGAGCAGGCCGTCAGGGATGTCGACCGTCACCCGGACGCCCGGCTCCGATGCGATCACGAAGTTGAGCGGAATCAGCCCGACCCCGGCGAGCACGAGCAGGTCGCTGGCCGGATTGGCCTCCACTCCGGTCACTGTCCCGAGTTCGGTGCCGTCGGTATCGACCACCATCGAGCCGATCAGGTCGTGCACCCACAGGGCGTCGGCGTCCTCCATGGGGGCGGCGAACAACGGGGTGTCGCGCAGGGCCTCTGCCGCATCGATGCCGTTCACCCCGTGCAGCGTGGCGATGAACCGCCCGCGGTGGGCCGATGACTTGACGATCTCGAACGACCGGCCATCCTCGGCGTGGAGGATCGAGCCCGCCGCAGCGCGCTCTTGGCGGTTGGTCGTCAACGAAATGATGACGTCGCCACGAAGCCCGTGGGGCTTGACGATCTTGCCCACCCCCAACCGCGGTGTGGGATCGCCAGCAGCCACAGTGCTACTGGCCTCTGCTTCGGGGGCTCCGGCACCATCGGCACCTTTGCCGGGAGCCGGAGAGGTCATCGGCTGATCAGTCGTCGACGATGTCGACGCTGGTCTGCACCCCGTCACGGGCGCCAGCGGCGGCGACCACCGTGCGGATGGCCTGGGCAACGCGACCACGACGGCCGATCACCCGGCCCATGTCCTCGGGGGCTACATGGATCTTGAAGCGGACACTGCCGGACCGCTCTTCAGTGTTGATCACCACGGAGTCGGAGTCAGAGGCGATCGAGTTGACCAGGTACGAGACCACGGCCAGCGGCGTGCCGCCTGAGGCGTTGTTGCCTTCGTCGTCGTCGTCGTACTCACCATCGTCGTCGCCATCGTCGATGGTGTTGACGTCGTCGATCGTGTTGACGTCATCGATGGTGTTGACGTCGTCGATGGTATTGATGTCGTCGACCGAGTCCTCGGCCATGCCGTCAGTCACTTGGCCGCCTTGGCTGCTGCGAACTCGTCAAGGGCGCCGGAGATCTTCAGCAGCTTCTCCACGCGCTCGGTGGGCTGGGCGCCCTGGGACAGCCACTTGACGGCCTTGGCGTTGTCGATGATGACGACAGCGTCTGGCTCGGCCAGCGACTTACCCCGGGGGGCGTAGGTGCCGACGATCTCGATGAACCGACCGTTGCGGGGCGAGCGGCTGTCCGCCGCCACCAGGCGATAGGTGGGCTGCTTCTTCTTGCCGATCCGCACGAGGCGGAGCTTTACTGCCACGGTAACTCCTCTGTTGTATGGGTTCTTCCTGTGGACACGCTGTTCGGTGCTCCTAGACGTGTACGACGCCGACGATCAAACCGCCGATCTACGTTCACTGTTCGAGGTCCTATCCGACCACATGGCCGGAGACGCCCGAATGAGCAAGCATAGGGCATTCCCAACCCGTGGCCCACATGGCGTCCTGCGCGCCGGTTACGGGCCAGGGTGTCTCACCGGCAGATGCTGGGTCGCCGGTAGCTGGTCACCACCACATAGGCGGTTCAGTTCAGCGAGCTTTGGGGGTAACCCGGCCGCCGCCTTTGCCCTTCTTGCCGCCCTTGCCCTTCTTGGAGCCTCCCGACGAACCGCCAGTTCCGGCGAACGGATTGGGCTGGCCAGCAGCGTCACCACCTGCCCCCATGGCTGCCATGTCCATGCCACCCATGGCGGCCATGTCGGCCATCGCCTGGGGCGACAGCTTTGGTCCGCCCCGACCCAGCAACCCACCGAGTCCACTCATCGCTCCACCCATACCGCCCTTGGTCAAGCCCTTCATCATCTTCTGCATCTCCTTGAACTGCTTCAGGAGGGCGTTGACCTCAGTCGTGCTGGTGCCGCTGCCGTTGGCGATGCGAACCCGGCGGCCACCGTCGATCACCGATGGGTCGACCCGCTCGCCCGGGGTCATCGATCGGATGATGGCCTCTACTTGGCCTATCTGGCGGTCATCGATCGATTCGGAGGCCTGCTTCATGTCCTTCGACATGCCCGGCAGCATCCCGAGCACACCGGAGATGGAGCCCATCTTCTTGACCTGCTGAAGCTGCTCTAAGAAGTCCTCGAGAGTGAACCGGCCCTCCATCATGGCGGCGGCACCCTTGGTGGTGACCTCCTGATCCATGGTCCGCTCGGCCTGCTCGATCAGGCCGAGCACGTCCCCCATACCGAGGATGCGGTCGGCCATCCGATCCGGATGGAACTGGTCGAAGTCGTCGAGCTTCTCACCGGTAGATGCGAAGGCGATGGGTCGGCCCACCACCTCCTTGACCGACAGGGCAGCCCCGCCCCGTGCATCGCCGTCGAGCTTGGTCAAAATGACGCCGTCAAGGGTCAGCGCTTCATGGAAGGCCTGCGCCGTGGCCACTGCGTCCTGGCCGGTCATGGCATCGATGACCAAGAACGTGTAGTCGGGCTGGACTGCCCCGGCGATATGCCGGATCTCGTCCATCAAGGCCTCGTCGATGGAGAGGCGTCCTGCGGTGTCGACGATCAGCACATCGCGCCCGAGGCGCTTGGCCTCCTCGAGGCCGGCGGCGGCCACCGATACCGGGTCCGATGCCTCGGAGAAGACAGTGACACCGGCCTGTCCACCGAGCACGCGCAACTGCTCCACGGCGGCCGGGCGCTGGAGGTCGGCACCGACCAGCATCGGGTTGCGTCCCTGCTGCTTGAACCAGCGGGCCAGCTTGGCCGAGGCCGTGGTCTTACCTGAACCCTGCAGTCCAGCCAGCAAGATGACCGTCGGAGGTCGGCTGGCGTAGCGGATCTGAAGCGTCTCGCCACCGAGGATGGTGACCAACTCCTGGTTGACGATCTTGATGACCTGCTGGCCCGGGCTCAGGCTCTGGGACAGCTCGAGTCCGACGCACCGCTCTCGGACCGCCGTGGTGAACTTGCGGACCACCCCGATTTCGACGTCCGCCTCCAACAGGGCGGTACGGATCTCACGGAGGACCTCGTCGACGTCGGCTTCGGACAGCCGTCCTCGGCCGCGCAGTCGGGACAGGATGCCGTCGAAACGGTCGGTCAGGCTCTCGAACATGGCGTGCTCAGGCTACCCGAACGCCACGGGCTCATCGGCAGCGTGCTGATGGAGGTCGTTGAGCCGTGCAGCACCGACGAGCGCCCGTTCAGTGCCTAGAAGAGCGCGTCGACGAATGCCTGCGGGTCGAAGTCGACTAGATCCTGGGCTCCCTCGCCCAGGCCCACCAGCTTGACCGGGAGACCCAGTTCGCGCTGGATGGCGACCACGATGCCGCCCTTGGCCGTGCCATCGAGCTTGGTCAGCACCACCCCGGAGACGTCGACCGCCTCCATGAACACCTTGGCCTGGGCCAGTCCGTTCTGGCCGGTCGTGGCATCGAGGACCAGTAGCACCTCGGCCACATGTCCAGGGGCCCGGTCCGAGACACGACGGATCTTCTTCAGTTCCTCGATCAGGTTGATCTTGTTGTGCAGGCGACCGGCGGTGTCGGCCAGCACCAGCGGGTACCCCTTGGACGCCGCCCGCTGCACGGCGTCAAACACCACCGACGACGGGTCGCCGCCCTCGGATCCGCGGACGATGTCTGCTCCCGACCGCTCGGCCCACAGGCTGAGTTGCTCGCCGGCCGCGGCCCGGAAGGTGTCTCCCGCGGCCAGCAGCACCCGGGTGCCCGATGCCGTGAGCCGGGTCGCCACCTTGCCCACCGTGGTCGTCTTGCCCACGCCGTTGACGCCGACGAACAGCCAGACGTCCACGGTCCGCTCCGGCTCACCCTCGACCGGTGCTGGGCGGGAAGAAGCGATGTCGGCCAGTCCCGAGGAGTCCGTGGTGAGCATGGCCACCAGATCAGCTTTGAGGGCGTCGACCAGGGCATCGGGGCCGCCGATCTCCCCTGACTTCACCCGAGCCCGCAGATCGTCCATGAGTGCATCGGTGGCCCCGACCCCTACGTCGGCTCGGATCAGCGCTTCTTCGAGGTCGTCCCAGGTAGTGCCGTCGATCTTTCCTCGGGCTCGGATGGCGCCCACGTAGCCCGACAACAGACCACGGGCCTTACCCAGGCGGCCACGGTAGGACGCCGGCTCCGGCTCTGCCGCAATCGGTGCGACGACCTCGGGGGCGGGCTCTGTGACCAGCGGTGCTGCCGTATCTGGTGCGCTGGCCGGGGCCGAAGCAGTAGGGGCAGTCGACGGGGGGTCGGCAACCGTCTGCTTGCCCTCGGCGACCGCCGTCGTATCCAGCGCTGTAGATGAGGGG
>Ga0194043_1000556_pt1 | contig 20799 bp, 21 predicted proteins | sample JunL4415m_MetaG_FD_161274 | JGI IMG/M metagenome (GOLD analysis project Ga0194043, IMG submission 161274) | Anoxic zone freshwater microbial communities from boreal shield lake in IISD Experimental Lakes Area, Ontario, Canada - Jun2016-L442-15m | ecosystem: Environmental > Aquatic > Freshwater >...
GGCGTGATCGGCCTCACCAAGACCGCCGCGCTCGAGTACGGGCGCCAGGGCGTGCGGGTCAACGCGGTCTGCCCCGGCACCGTGCTCACCCCGATGGTCGAGAAGGTGATCGCCAGGGGTCTCGAGCCGGCGCTCATCGCGCTCCACCCGATCGGCCGCATCGGCACCGCCGACGAGGTGGCCAACGCCGTGCTGTGGCTGTGCTCCGACGACGCGTCGTTCGTCATCGGCCACTCGCTGTCGGTCGACGGCGGGTACGTGGTCCCCTGATCCGGGAGTTGATCCGGCCCGGGCTCAGCCGCCCGGGCGGCGGCGGGCCAGGTAGGCGTCGGTGAGCTCGAGCAGGCGCTCGTGCCCGAAGCTGGGGTCATGCGGTGGTGGATACCGCGCACTCCGACGGTGGGGTCGGGCAGGTAGATGACGGTGTGGCGGCTGCGGTCCAGGGCGGCCAGTGCGGCGCGCACGGCGACGGTTTTGCCGGCACCGACTTCGCCGGTGATCACCCCGATGCGCCGTTCGGCCACGCACCAGCCGATACGGGCGAGGGCTTCGTTGTGCGCGGTATGGCGGTGCAGCATGGAGGGGGCCAGGTCGCGACCGAAGGGCATGCGGGAAAAGCCATAGTAGGAGGTCAGTTTGGCATACCCTTGCGGGATGTCGGCGATGGCCGAGGCACTCGCCCTCCTGCTGACGGGTGTCGGTTTGGCGTTTGCCAACACCCTGGCGTCCTCGGGTTCGGCGCTGTCGCTACCGGTTCTCCTGGCCCTCGGCCTCGGACCGGAGTTGGCCAACGGAACCAACCGGGTCGCCGTGCTCGCCGGCGCCTCGGCAGCCACGCTGTCCTTCGCCCGGGCGGGCCGCATTCAGTGGCCGATCGTCGCCCCGCTCATGGCGGTCGGCGCCGTCGGCGCGGTCATCGGTGCGGCGATCTCGGAGGTGATGCCACCGACGGATATGCATCTGGCGATCGTGGGCGCGCTGTTCGTGGCGTTGATTCTGTTGGCCGTCAAGCCCTCGCGATGGCTGACGGGCTCGGGGTCACAACCACATGTCGGCCCGACTCAACTGATGCTGTTCTTTGTGATCAGCATCTGGGCGGGGTTCATCGTCATCGACAGCATGACCTACCTGCTGATGGCCCTTGTTCTTTCGGTCGGCTTCGATGTGGTCTCGGCGAATGCGGCGAAGGCCGCGATCGCCTTCGCGATCGCTTCGGTGTCGCTGGTAGTGCTGGCCGCCGGCGGCAACGTCGACTGGGTCGCGGCCGCACCGCTGTCGGCCGGGGCCGTACTCGGTGCCCTCCTCGGAGCCCGACTCGCAATGAATGCCGCCGCGGCACGATGGATCTACCGGCTGCTGGTCGTCATCATCGTCGGGGAAGCCGCGCAACTCGCGCTGGCGAGTATGCGCATATGAACATCGGGCAGCACCGATGTTCGCTCGTTACCCTTCGATCGCACCGGCTCTGGCGGACGAAAACCGTCCCTCGGCGCACCGGAAACCCGCCGCCGATACCGCCGTCGAGCGTTGCCACCGGTCGGGGATTCCAGCCATGGTGGTCTCAACTGTCGATCATCGTTGCACCTCGTTTCCGGTGGGCAGGTCCAGTTGGCCGGGGATCTGGTCGGTGGTCCCGGTGAGGGCGGCGTAGTTGACGCCGCGGGCGATCTCGGCGTGGTGGGCGGTCTCGATCAGCTTGGCGTAGTCGATGCCGCTGGGTTGTGTTGGTGCGGTCGGGGTTTCGGGTCTTGCCTTGGGGTGGGAATGTCGCCCGATGTGGTGCGGAATGGCAAGCCCCATCGGCACTCCGGTCGCACGGACCTCGATGCGGGTCAAGTCGAACGGGTCGAACACCAACTCGACCTTGCGCCCGACCAGCGCGGGGTCGACCTCGTAGCTGTTGGAGTGCAGCGAGACGGTCGCGGTCTTGGTCACGCGGCGGTGTTCCTCCCACAAGAACGCCTCGGTCAGCGTTTCGGGTGCGGGAAGGGCGATCGGGTCGCCGGCGCACCAGCGGGCCAGCGGGGTTTGGCCGGTCTCGGAATGCACCGCCCGGTGATACTGGGTTTCGACCCAGGCGGCGAAGAGCCGGTTCAACTCGGCCAGGTCGGCGACGTGGTGGCGTCCGATCACGTCGGGCTCACCGGTGATCTCGACCAGGAACTGCTCGCGCACGGTGCGGAAGAACCGTTCGATTTTGCCCCGCCCCTGGGGGCGCCCGGGTTTCGAATGAACCAGGCGCACACCTAGTTTGGCGCATGCCCGCAACAACCACCGATCGACATAGGCTGCCCCGTTATCGACATAGACGGCCTTGGGCACACCGCGGGAGGCCAGCGCCGGCCGCAGCGCTGCCGCCAGCCGTATCGTGTCTTCGGCGTAGCCCCACCGGTAACCCGGCAACAGCCTGGAGTGATCGTCGAGGAACGCGAACAAATAGGTTTTACGGGCCGCGATCACCATGCCGTGCAACGCATCCCCGGTCCACAGGTCGTTGGGGTGTTCAGCCTCGAAGCGGCCGAACACCGCCGCCGATCCGCTGCCCGCCTCACCGATGAGCCCGAGCCGGTGGAAGTTGCGTTGCAGGGTGCGTTCATCGGGCGCCCAGCCCAGCTGGGTGCGCAGGATCCGCCGGATCGCTGCGGCGGTGCGATCCGGGTTCTCCCGTCGCAGCGCCACCGCCAGTTCCAGCACCTGCGCCGGGGTACGTGGGGTGCATTGGCGCGGGTTGGGCACCAGGGCGTCGAACCCGCCCGAGCGCCAGTCCCGAATCCAGCGGTCCATGGTCTGGCGGCTGATGCGCACCTGCCGGCCAAACGGGTCGGTGTGCGCACGGCCAGCCAGCTCACGCACCAGCTTTCCCCGCTCCTTGGTGGAATGCACCGGATCGGCGGCGTCTCGGATCAACTGATACCGAAATAACCCGACCGCTCGGGCCCGATCAGCCCGCACCTTCGCCTCGTCATCGCCGAGCATCGGCTGTTCTCCCTTTGCTGTTGGTGGAAAAAACACAACAGCGCACAGGATTACGGCCCCATCGACCCCCGCGGCAGGGTCGACTCGTGTTGCAGCCGTCCCTGCGGCCAGCCCGGCGCCAACAACCGACCCCCCGAGATCGCCACCGCGGCCACCGCCAGCGGCACCGGCGCCGCAATGGGGATCGGTCGCGCGTCCGCGCTCGGGTTCGCCCGGGCCGGCGCGGCGGTGGTGATCGCCGACGTCGACGAGGCCGGTGGACGGGAGACCGTCACGCTCGCCGAAGCCGACGGCGGGCGGGCCATCTTCGTGCCGACCGACGTGTCGTCGGAGGAGTCGGTCACCGCGATGGTGGCGACGACAATCGCCGAGTTCGGCCGGCTCGACTACGCGCACAACAACGCCGGCGTCGCGGGCGACCAGCACGACGTCGCCGACCTCCCGACCGCGGAGTGGGACCGGGTGCAGGGCGTGATGCTGCGCGGCGTGTACCTGTGCATGAAGCACGAGATCCCGCACATGCTGGCCGAGGGCGGCTCGGTGGTGAACACCGCGTCGGGCGCGGGGCTCGTCGCGTATCCCGGTCAGGCGCCGTACGTGTCGTCGAAGCACGGCGTGATCGGCCTCACCAAGACCGCCGCGCTCGAGTACGGGCGCCAGGGCGTGCGGGTCAACGCGGTCTGCCCCGGCACCGTGCTCACCCCGATGGTCGAGAAGGTGATCGCCAGGGGTCTCGAGCGGGCGCTCATCGCGCTCCACCCGATCGGCCGCATCGGCACCGCCGACGAGGTGGCCAACGCCGTGCTGTGGCTGTGCTCTGACGACGCGTCGTTCGTCATCGGCCACTCGCTGTCGGTCGACGGCGGGTACGTGGTCCCCTGATCCGGGAGTTGATCCGGCCGGTGCTCAGTCGCCCGGGCGGCGGCGGGCCAGGTAGGCGTCGGTGAGCTCGAGCAGGCGCTCGTGCCCGAAGCTGGGGTCGTGGCTGCCTCCCACAGTCCGATGCTCCCGGGCGTGATCGATGCCCAGGCCTAGCCGAGTCCACGGCTGAGGCCGAGAAGGTTTCGCTGCAATTGGTCACCGATTTGGGCACGCTTTTCCTCGAAGCAGGTGAAAACCATGCGACTCAGTGGAACCCCTCAGGAACCCCAACCGCCGTTGAACAGCACTAGTAAAATTCTGAAAACCGTTGTACCACAACATAATTCAGCTAACAACCCAGAGTTCGCAGGTTCAAATCCTGTCCCCGCTACTTTGTGATGTCCCGAGACACCGTTGACAGGTGTCTCGGGACATCATTTACATGTGGGGTTTGTTTGTGGGGCTGTTTCCGGGTTTTACGCCGCGTGGTTGGTAGTCGCGGGTGGGGTCGAGTGTGAGTTTGCGGATGAGTTTTCCGCTGTCGCGGGCCAGGACGCGGATGTCGAGGTCGTTGATGAGGACGAGGACGTTGGTGCCGCGGAGGTGCTTTGAGAGTCCGATGTGGTGTAGGCGGCTGTTGTAGCGGATGGTGATGACGCCGGCGGCGTCTATTTTGTCGTGGCGGATGCGGAAGTGTGGCGGTATTTGGTAGCCGGTGGGGAAGGCTTTGGGGCGTGCGGTGAAGGCTTCGGTCGGGGTGTGCCGGTGTAGGGCTCGGTGGGGTCTGGTGTTGTTGTAGTAGTCGATGAATTCGTTGAGTTGGCTTTGTAATTCGTCGATGGTGGTGGCTGCGGGTAGGGCGGCGAGCCGTTTTTTGAGTGTTTGGTGGAAGCGTTCGATTTTGCCGCAGGTTTGTGGGTGGTAGGGCCGGGAGTTGATGTAGTTGATGCCGAGTTCGCCGAGCAGGATTTGCAGGGCGGTGCGGCCGCCGCGTCGGGGTGTGGCGGTGAAGATGGCGCCGTTGTCGGTCAGTACTGCGGCGGGAACGCCTGTGGTGCCGAAGGCTTCGGTGAAGGTGTCGACGACGTGGCTGCCGGTGATGGTGCGTCGGGCGATTGAGGCGATGGCCAGTCGGGAGTGGTCGTCGATGATGGTGGCGTCGGCTTGCCAGCATTGGTTGGGTTGTTCGGCTTCGAATCGTTTCCAGCTGGAGCGGGGGCGTTTTTGTGGTTGTGGGGTGATGAAGCCGCGTCGGGATAGAACTCGCCAGATGGTCGCGATCGCGGGGACGGCTGCGATGTTGGGGTCGCGGTGTAGGTGTTCGGCGATGGTGGCCGCTCCGGCGTCATAGCCCTGTCGTTGCAGGGTTTTACGCAGCCGGACGATGGCTTCTTCGAGGTCGGGGTTGATGGCGCGGGGGTTGGTGTGGACCCAGTAGCGGGAGACGTCGTAGTCGCGTGCCACTTCGCTTTTGCTGCGCCCTTCCAGGACGACGGCGGTGATGACGAGTTGCGCTTTGGACATGGGCTGACCTCCCGAAATGCCGAGGTGTCAACTATGTCCCGAGACAGCTGCCAAGTATGTCGTGAAACCAGACACGGGCCTGCTTGGCACGACCAGGCTGTGCGGGAAAACCGGAATAGAGTCACCGAGGACTTTGCGGCCGTCGCACAGGACTTAGTGGCCAGGGGCGTCACGACCGCTTCACAACTAGGCGCTACGGGCGGCAGCGCCGGAGGCCTGCTCATCGGGGTGATGCTCACCCGCTATCCCGAGCTGTTCGGAGCGTTGATCTGCTCGAACCCACTCCTCGACATGCGCCGCTTTCACCTGCTGCTGGCCGGCGCCTCCTGGGTCGCCGAGTTCGGCGACCCCGACGAGCCCGCGGACTGGAAGTTCATCAAGGAATACTCGCCCTACCACAATATCTCCCCGGATCGGAGCTACCCTGCGATGCTGATTACCACCACGACCGGCGATGACCGAGTGCACCCGGGTCACGCGCGGAAGATGGCGTCATCCGGATGACACCGCCCACGCTGGTGCGCTCAGAGATCGGTGAGAACCGTTGGCGCCTCTGGGGTAAGTCGCGGCGATACGAGATCGAGTTGGACGGCGACGGAACCCACCTGCCTCCGCATGTGTTGCCGGTGCCGCTACCGGCCGAACGGCGAAACATCGATACCGATTTCGAGCATCTCGGCGGCCGGTTGCATCTGAGGGTCCGCGAGTCCGGACGGGTGATCTTCGACGGAACCTCGGAATTGGCGGGACTTGAGGTCGGTACCCGGCCGAAGTGAGCGCCTGATCCGGACGGCCCGGGCGCGGGTCTGACGGGTTGCGATCTCAGCCAAGCCCCGCTGTTCCGGTGCTGCGGCTTCGAGCCATGAGTCCCGCCAGCATTGCTCCCGTCAGGCAGTACGCCGCCGCGATCTCGAAGGACTTGGCCGAGGGCAGCTGCAACCCCCCATCGGGTGCGACCGAGTGGACCACTCCGAAGAGGCTGAAGACGGCCAGAACCGCGAAAGTCACCGCTACCGCACCGGCCCGACGGCCCAGCAGGAAGGCCACCGCGGCCCCCCACAGCATCGCCGTCAGGATGAAGCCCTGGCCCACGATGGAGAGGGCCGACAGCTGGGCGGCCAGGGTCGGGCTGGGATGAGCCCCAGCCCCGAGCAGTTGCCCGGTGTAGACCGACACCAGGTAGGCCAGGACCGGCAGAATGCTCAGCGCCACGGCCGGCAGGTGCCGGGGCTCCGGTACCCGCACGGCCTGGACCGTGATCTCGATGCCGACGAACAGCAGGATCGGGGCGACCGCCACTTCAGGCAGGAAGTTGACCAGCGCCCCCAGCAGCCCCAGCATTCCTCCGATGCCGACGACAAGCCCCGTTGCCAGGGTGTAGCCGGCCTTCGCGCCCATCGCTTTGTATGCCGGGTGCCCGATGTACGGCGTGGATTGCGCAACCCCTCCGAGCACCGCTGCGACCAGGGTGGACCCCGCCTCGACCAGCAGGATGTCCCGCGTGCGATAGTCGTCGCCTGCTGCGCGGGCCGACGCGGTCGCGTTGATCCCGCCGATGATGGTCAGCAGACCGAAGGGCACGCTGACCGGCAGGAAGTCCAGAGCCCGCGGCAGGCCGGCCAGCAGATGCCCGAACTCGGGGAGAGGAACGTGCAGCCCGAAGGAGGCCGCTGCCTCCTGGGGGTGGGCTGGGTGGATACCCAGCAGGTCCATGCCCCAGTAGAGCGCGACCGCGACCGCGACCGCGGCGAGCGCGCCTGGGATACGCCCGGGCAGCGGGTATTTGGCGACCAGGGTGTAGAGGACCAGGCCGGTTCCCACCAGGCCGGCGATCGGGTTATCGAAGATCTGGACGATGGGGAACAGGCCCAGCAGGGCCAGGCCTACTCCCGCGAGCGGTCCCAGGAGGGCCGCCAATGGCATGGCCCGTACCAAGGCGTCGCCGAAGAAGGACAGCACGACCTTGGTCACACCGATGAGGAACAGGGTCGCCATCCCGGTCTCCCAGGCGACGTAGGGGTCGTGGGTCTGCAGGTACACCGGACCGATGACGATCAGGGCCACCCCGATGGTGGACGGGGTGTCCAGGCCCAGCGGCATGGCGGTGCGTCCGCCCCCTTTCCGGACGGCCATCCACGTGTACAACAGGTCGCCGACCATAACCCCCAGAGCGGTTCCGGGGACCATCCGCGTCAGCACGAAGTCCGCCGGGAACCCGAACTGGAACACGAGAATCGCGCTGAGCACGACGAGGTTGACGACGTTGTCGAGCAGTAACGCGAAGAACGCGTTGGTGTCGCCCAGGGAGAACAACGACTGCCTCGTGTACGCGGGCATGGGTCAGATCACTGCGGCATTGCGGCGTCGAAGAACCCAAGCTCCGGTCGCATCGCGCGACGGTAGGCCTCGCGGATGGCCGGAGTGCCATCGGCCTCCTCCGCCACTTCGCCACTGGCGGCCCGCAATCGACCGGACAAACTCATCTCAACTCTCCGTCCACGGTTCGGCCACTCCGATGTCCTCGTTCCACAATTCGGGGTTTTCGGCGATGAATGTGGTCATCATCGCGACGCACCGCACGTCGTCAAGGATCGTAATGTCGGTACCGTGCTCGGCCAGCCAGCCATGGCCGCCGGAGAACGTGCGGTCCTCCCCGACGATCACCGCACCGATGTTGAATTGGCGGACCAGCCCACTGCAGTACCAACACGGGGACAACGTGGTGACCATGATCGTCGAACGGTAGTCACGCTGACGCCCGGCCGCGCGGAACGCGTCAGTCTCGGCGTGCATCGATGGGTCATCGTGCTGCACCCGCCGATTATGACCGCTGCCGAGTAACACCCCGCTGCGGTCGAACAGTGCCGCACCGATCGGAATACCGCCTTCGGATAGGCCTTTTCGGGCTTCCTGATAGGCGACGTCCAACATTGCCCACGGATCTGCGGTCATCGGCTCAGCTGCTCCCTCGCTCGGTTGCGATTTTCGTTCGGCACAGCACTAGGTAGCTTGCGCCGGCGATGAGGAAGCCGACGAAGAACGTGATGTCACCGAGTTCGGGTGCGGCGGCCGCGACGACCCCGACGAACTTCTCCTGATGGCAGAACAGCAGCACCGAGACCACCAACCCGAGGACGAACGACGTCAGCCCGCCCCAGTTGGTATAGGACCGCTCGTACATGATGCCGGCGACGGACTGCCCACCGCGCAGGTACTGGTCGGCGAACACCACCCCGAGCCACGGCCCGATCCAGTAGGCGATGATCAACAGGAACGCCTCGTAGCTGGCGGCCGCATCCGCCAGTGCCCACCAGGCGATCAGGAATCCGAGTAATCCCAGGAGCAGTGTCACGACTGCCCGGGCGCTGCGACCGAGGGTGATTCCCATCGTCACGAACGCCATCGCCCCGGAGTAGACGTTCATACAGTTGGCCGCGATCGCACCGACGGCGATGGCCAGCAGTGTCGCTGCGGCCAACGGCACGGGCAGGTGGCCGGTGAACGCCTGAGCCGGGTTCTCGGAGGTGGCGGTTCCGATGGTGACCGAGGCGGCACCGACGATCGCCAGCACCGAACACGACGTGAAAAGCCCGAGCGCGGCATACATTCCGGTGCGCCCGGGGGACACGGTCGGCGGTAGATAGCGAGTGAAGTCGGCGGCATACGGAGTCCACCCGGCGGTGTAGCCGAACGCCGTGCCGACGGTGAGAAGGAACCCGCCCAACCCGCCGACGCCGTCGGGAAGGGCGGGCGCGCCGAGGTGTGCCTTGCTGAGGATGGCGATCGACGCGATCGCGAAGACGACCGCCAGCACCGGAAAAGACCAGCGTTCGAAGGCCTGCACCAGGTTGTGCCCGAAGAACCCCAACCCTGTCTGGATCGCCACGATCAGGACCAGGGCCGGCAGTGCGCCGATGTGCAGCAGGGTGGCCAGGGCGAAGGCGCCGCTGACGCTGTTGGTGGCGAACCAACCGACGCCGGCGGTGATCGTCATGAGTACCGATGGCAGCGCATTGCCCGTGAATCCAAATGCCAAGCGGCCCAACACCATCTGCGGCACCCCGTTCGCCGGGCCGCGCGCGGAGAGGAAGTAGTGTGCGACGGCGCCCAGGCCGGTGCCGACGACGATGCCGGTGACCGCCTGCCAGAACGTCATGCCGTAGACGGCGACGGCCAGGATTCCGATGAAGATCGTGGCGAACTCGAGGTTGGGCGAAGCCCACGTCCGAAACAGCTGCCGCGGGTTGCCGTGTCGGTCCTCGAGGGCGATGAACTCGTTGCCGCCGGGTTCGACCGCCACCAAGGTGTCGCGGTAGGCCGCGGCGGGCGTCGGCTCAGGAGAGTTCATGGCCCCGGCCGCGCTTTCGGCCACTGCTCCCCGTCACGGAGATGGGAGAGTGCGGTGAGGACAGAGACGAGCTTCACTGATCACCATATCGGCGCTCGCCGACGACGAAGTCCACTAAGGACTTCGATTCGTCAGCCATCAGCACGTCGATGCCGCGGTCAAGCCGGCGGATCTCCTCGGTCACCGGCAGGGTGTGGGTGCGCCAGCCATGCGCGTCGAGCCATTCGGCGACATCGGCGCGGTCGGGATCCTCGAAAGTCAGACCGGCGATGTCGGAGACGAACCCGAAGAGGATGTGCGCGAGACCTAATTCGTCGGCCAGATAGGTGAAACGCTGGCGCATCTCATCGCGGCGCTCGTTGTCGCTATAGGGCACGGCCTCGGCGGCGACTCGGCTACCGGGTGCGCTGGACTCGGTGATCAGCTCCAGGAGCCGGTCCTGTGCGCGAGCTGGCAGATACATGAGCAACCCCTCCGCCAGCCACGCGGTCGGCATGGCTGGGTCGAAGCCCTGCTGTTTGAGTGCCGCAGGCCAGTCCTGGCGAAGATCGACCGGGACCTCGTGACAGGCGACCGACGGCTGGGCGCCGTGTGCCGCAAGAGTCTTCTCTTTGTATTCCAGCACCTTTGGCAGGTCGATCTCATAGACGTCGGCGCCGGCCGGCCAGTCCAGCCGGTAGGCCCGCGAGTCCAGTCCCGAGGCCAGGATCACGAACTGGCGAATCCCCACGGCGGCAGACTCGGCGAAGAACACGTCGAAGAAGTGTGTGCGCACCGCCTGATAGCTCTGCATATACGTGAAGATCGCGCCGGCCTCGGGATCGGCGGCGGTGAGTCGATTTGCCAGTGAGCCGTCGAGGATGGGCTGCCACATCCCGCTGCCCTCACCCTCGACCAGCATCCGGGCGTAGGGGTCCCGGATCAACGGGGTCGTACTGTCGGTCTCGGCAGCGCGGGCAGCCGCGACTAGCGCAGCGGTCGAACCCACGCTCGTGGTGATGTCCCACGTGTCGTCGTCGGTACGCACAGCGCTCCTTCGAAAGATGATGATGCGGAATCATTTACGAGATCGCGTCGATCACAGCCTCTAGCTTGGTCTTCAAAGAGTCCGATATGGGAGTGAAGCCGACGTCAGCCAGGTCTTTCTGACCCTCGTTGAGCGCGACGGTCAGGAAAGCCTTGACTGCGGTGGCAATCTCGGGGTTGGGATATTTCGAACAGACGACTTCGTAGGCGCCCAGGACGATCGGGTAGGCCCCCGGTTGGGCGGGTTTGTAGAACGACGAGTTGTCGACTATCAGGTACTTACCACTGCTTTTGATCCTCATATCGTCGATCGCCTTGTCGACCGACGCCGTCGACAGTGTCACCGGAACTGCCCCGGCGGAGGTGATGATCCGTGCGACGGCCAGACCCTGCTTCCTGGCGAATGACCACTCGTTGTAGGCGATCGAACCCGGCGTGGTCTTGACCGCCGCCGCTGCGCCCGCGCTCCCTTTGGCGGCCTTGTCTCCCTTGCCGGTAAAGGTCTTACCCAACGCTCTGCCCCACGCTCCGTCAGAGGCAATGTCGAGGTAGCTTTGGAAATTCTCCGTGGTTCCGGATTGGTCACTGCGGTAGACCACCACGATCGGCTGCGCAGGCAACGGCCGGTCAGGATTGAGCGCAGCGATTCGGGGTGAGTCCCACGACGTGATCGCACCATTGAAAATCATGGCGGCCGTCGCCGCGTCGAGCACAAGTGAGTCGACGCCGGGGAGGTTGTAAGTGATCGCGATCGGCCCGAACACCATGGGCAGATCCCAGGCATCGTTATCACCGCAGCGAACCCTAGCTCGGTAGACCTCACCTTTCTGCGGACTCAGTGGAGAATCGGTACCGGCGAAATCGTATCGGCCACTGATGAATTCAGATATGCCCGCTGCAGATCCGGTGGAGGCGTAGCTCATGGCGTAGCCCGGGCAGGCGGTCGTGTAGGCGGCGATGAACTGCATCATCGCAGTTTCTTGAGCCGAGGAACCACCTGCTGTGAGCGATCGCACTCCACCGCAGGGCGTCCTGGATCCGCCGGCGGCCGCGATGGATCTGACGGCATCGGTCCGATCGCACCCGGCAAGCGCCGGAGTGGCCGATAACGCCGCGACGACAAACGCCGTGCCTAACGTGTTGCGGGTCGTCCTCACCACTATCTTTGCGCCTCGTCGCCGGACGACAGATACCGCTCCTGCAGGCGCTCGACTCTGTCCCAGACCTTGCGGTCCCGGTTGTGCCGGTCGATGTAGCGCTGCAGTCTCTTGCGCTGAGTCTTGGTGATCGGATTGCCCTGAGCCTGAGAGTTTTCGAGTCTAGTGACGAACCGTTCACGCTCACGCGGACCAAGAATCTTGTCCCACGTTCCGTGAAGATCCGGGAATATGAACTTATAGAGGGTGATGAAGAGCAGCGACAGAGAACCCAGGGCTATCAGCTGACCGAAGACCTCCGCCATGGGGGCAGGCAAGACGGCGTACTGCCACGGGAGGCCCGAGCCATAGAACACAACGGCCGAGGGGTGCGGTGGCACAACGTAAATGAGAGTAGGGAATGTGTCCGCCGGCGCCAGAACCGACTGCTGACTGAACGTCCGCTTGAGGAACTCGGCGATTTTGATGGCATTGCCGCCGGCCAGGGATTTCTTCGCGATGACGGTCACCGGAACGGCGATGGTCTGGACGTCAGCAGCCGGCAGGCGGGCAGCGACGGTGAAGGCCCCGGCCGGGATCGTGATCGGTTCGATGGTGTAGCCGAGGGTTGCCGCCAGCGAACGCGCGTTAAGTAGCACGGTCAGTCTGACCTCTGGATTAGCTGCCAGTTCTTGCACGGCGGGGACATCGATCGGGAGCAACACCGCCACCGCATCGGACTTGCCGTTGAGGACGTTCTCGATCCCTGTGGCGAGTGGATTTTCCCGTAGTTCAACCTCTTTGGCGATTCCGTAGGTCTGCAGGGCTCCGACGGCGAGGGAATGCCCGCCGCTTGCGACCAGGCCGATCTCTAGTCGTCTTCCGCGCAGGTCGTAAATAGTGGGGGAGTCGCCGAGTTCGGCTCGGGAGAACACCAGCAGCGGTTCTTTGGCGATGGTTCCCAAACTTGTCACATTGGGGAAGTTGTCCGCCGCGACGGGCTGGGCCAGGAAGCCGACGTTGACCGGGTTTGCGGGATCGTTGACGTCGTTGATGATGCGCAGGGTGTCGTCGCGTTGGATCAGGCGGGAGTTCACCCCGCGCCCGTGAAGCCAGCCGTCGATTTGCTGGGCGGTCTGATAGAAGAAACCTTCCGTCGGACCGCCCTCGATGACCACGCTGCGGTTCCAATTCACACTGCTCAACAGGTAACCGAGCGCGGACACGACCAGCGCGGCCAGCACTGCGAAGAACGTCGCGGTGGTCTTCGTCACGACGCGGATCCTGGATCAGCATTGGGGCCGTGACGTCGTATGGTAGGCATTCCCGTCCAAATCCTCGGCGGAAGTTCCGCGCTGCGATTGTAGGTGCGGGGCGCAACAGCAGACCAGCGATTGACGGGGGGTACTGCTGTCGAGGCGGACCCCTACAGGTCGCCTGATGATTCGCCGAGCGCTGCTGCTACCTCAGTCTCGGAAAACCGCGAGGTGGAAGGAACGATCGGCAGGCTGGCCGTCGGGCGTGTAGGTCCGTACCCGCATCTCGTGGTGATCCGGCAGCAGCCCGACGGTACAGATTCCCGGCTCGACGTCCTCATACATCTCGCTGCCCACCACACAGGAGAAGTTGGTCTTGGCACTACCCTGCAACTCGTCCTGCCACGAAAGGGTGTAGTCGCCGACCCCGACGCGCACGCACTTCGCGATCCGGTACCCACGCACGATCGAGCCGTCCGCCGCGATGACGCAGGCAAGCCTGCTCTCGAAGTTCTCCGCCATTGTTGATGCCGATCCTTCCGTCGGTGATGCGGGGTGAATGGGCGAACTCTATCGGGCGGGAGCATCCGCGGGATTCAGTAGAACGACGTCATTGCGGTCTCGGGGTGGGAAAGCAGCGCCGACCAGGATCAGCGCCGGTTCCCGCTTCGTGCAGGGGATGCGAAACCCGCTGTCCTGCATACTAATCCGGGTGGTGAGCAAATCAGTGATCGACCGGTGCCGGCACCCGTCACCATGAGCCAATAGTCCGCTCGCATCTTTGTCGAGACACTCCCAGAACCCGGCGAGATGGGTACCATGAACGTCCCGGTGATTTTTCAGCTCGAAGGGATGTTTTTGTGAGTACTGCAGCGGAACGCGCGAAGCAACTGGCGCTGATTTCCAGACTCAGAGCGACCTATCCAGAGGTACCGGAATGGCCGGCTCCGGACATGGTGACTCACGACCACTTTCTGGCGTACATGAAGACCCCCCACGACGTGGGTGGCGAGTTGAATGTGCCGGAGCCCTTTGTGGAGAAGGAAGAGGAGCAGTGGGAGTTGATGACCTACGTGCTCTGCGAGGTTCTCGGCTGGGGGGGCATCTGGCTATCCGAGGAGCGCCGACGGATCGGCAACGTCGATGTCGGGCGCGCGGTCTATCTCGGCCTGCCGTACTACTCCCGCTGGCTCTGGTCGGTGGGCCGGGTGCTGGTGGAGAAGGGTTACGTCAGCTGGGGCGAGCTGACCGATCGGCTGGTCGAGGTGGCGGCCCGCTACGCCGGCGGACTTGACGGGCGGCTGCCGGAGGCTCAACCAAAGTTCGTCGGCGACGGCTCGACGGTCACGCGTAACCGCGAGCACACCGAGATGGTCGGAGTCGGCGACCCCGGGGTGTATACGGGTAAGGCCGGGAAGGCGCAGTTCACGGTCGGCCAGCGGGTGCGGGTGCGAGAGTTGCCAGCGCTGTTCTACACCCGCACACCAGAATACGTGCGCGGCGCCGACGGCGTGATCGCCGAGGCCACCTACGAGAGTCCTGCTCCGGAGGATGAGACATGGGCTCGCGAAGACGCGGCTCCGGAGTGGTTCTACATCGTGCGGTTCAACCAGTCCGAACTGTGGGATTCCTACACCGGCCCCGACAACGACACATTGCAGACCGAGATCCCCGAGCGCTGGCTGGAGGCGGCCAGCTGATTCAGGCCACCCCCGCACCGAAAATTTTGCCTGAAAGGATTCGCCCCTGATGTCTGACCACCACGACCACGACCACGACCGCACCGTGAAGCCGATGGTCGAGGAGATCACCGACTTCGAGGTCCTTGAGATCGCACTGCGCGAACTGTGCATCGAGAAGGGACTGTTCACCGCGGAGCAGCACCGAGTGTTCACCGAGTTTGCCGAACAGATCGGACCAACTCCGGCCGCCCGTCTGGTAGCCAAGGCCTGGCTCGATCCAGAGTTCAAGACGCTGGCTCTGACCGATGCGCTGGCAGCCAGCAAGGAGGTCGGCGTCGACTGGCTGGAGCCCACCGGATTCGGCACCCCCAGCGACTTCCATGCGTTCAAAATTCTCGAGAACACCCCGACCCTGCACCACGTGATCGTCTGCGCGTTGTGCTCGTGTTACCCGCGACCCATTCTCGGAAACTCCCCGGAGTGGTATCGCACCCCGAACTACCGGCGTCGCCTGGTGCGATGGCCCCGACAAGTGCTCTCGGAGTTCGGTCTCGAACTGCCTAAAGACGTCGAGGTCCGGGTGCAGGATTCCAACCAGAAGCACCGCTTCATGGTGATGCCCATGCGCCCGGACGGAACCGAGGGCTGGACCGAGGATCAACTGACCGAGATCATCACCAGGGACAGCCTGATCGGCGTAGCCCTGCCTAAGCCCGGAATCACCACCAATGTGTTCTCCGCGACCCGATCAGCTATCCGCCCGGTGGTGCAGTGACTAGCGGGGAGGTGAAACAGTGAGCGCTGCAGAAGAATTCGCCGTGCTCGACGAAATGGTGGCACGCAACCAATCCTGGCCGGTGATGGCGGCTAAGTACGGGGTTGAGAATCCGGTGCCGCCCTGGAAGACAAGCCTAGACGGATTGTGTGACGTCCTGGACCGCTCCTGCAGCAGCGGCGATCCGCTGAGCCTCACGTTCAAAGAACGCCGCGATGAGGAAGACGGATTATCGGCGACCAGGTACGCGGCTCTGCCCTACCCGGAGAACCAGTTGGTGGCATTGGCCCACTCCCTGATGAAGCGGGGCGCCATCGACGAAGATGAACTCAGACAACGACTGGCCAGTATTCGCGCAAGGTTAGAAGCCTAGCCGGATAGCACGGTCCACCCGCCTCACGGCAGCTGCGGTCGTCACACCGATCATGGAATCGCGGGGGATGGACTTAACGGGATGTCGGGAGGGCCGTCATGGCAAGATCGCCAACAGTGAGCAAGCGACCTCTGACTACCGTCGGCGACATCCCCGACACCGGCATTCCCGCGGAACTGGCCGCCGGGATGACGATGGCCGAGCAGTACGAGTGGCATCAGAGCTGGCTTCGCCGGCATCCGGTATCGAGGCGAAACTTCCTCGGCGGCACCGCGGTCGCCGCGGCCCTCGGCGCGCTGGGTCTGTCTGCCGCCGCGTGCAGTTCGGCCCTGCCGGATGCGCCGCTGGCGGTCCGCGGTCGCCGGGTCGGGTATGGGTACGATGCGGCGAGCCAATTACGCCTCGCCGCCCAGCTGTCGCGGAATCCGGGCCGTGCCAAAATCTTTCTCGACCACGGACCGACGGCCGAACTCGGCGCGACCGTCGAGGCGGAGATCCGGAACCTGGTGACCCAGATCCCGATCAGCACCGGCGGGATGCTGGGGGCCGAGCAGTTCTATGTCCATGCCGCGGTGGACAACCTGCCCGGTCACACCCCGCACTTCTACCGGTGGCGCACCGAAGGCTTCACAAGTGATGTGCGTTCGGCGTCCACGGCGATGCCCGGCGCGCGAAATGCGATGGGGCCGTTCCGGTTCACGATGATGGGTGACCAAGGCACCGACCAAACCCCTTCCCAGCCGCCCGGTCTCGCCCCCGGTGACTACGACGACCGCAACTACAAGCCCGATAACGATCCGGATGCCCCCCATACCGCTAACGTCCTGGGTCAGATCATCCTGTCGAGGCCGGACTTTCATCTGCTCGCCGGTGATATCGCCTACGCGGATCAGACCGGTCGGGGCAAGCCTGCGACATTCGTGCCATCCGGGAACACGGTGGCGGCAGGTTTGGACAAGTTCAATCCCTATGTCTGGGATGTGTACCTCGACGCGATCGAAGCGAGCGCAGCGACGACGCCGTGGATGTTCGCCACCGGCAACCATGACATGGAATCCGCCTATCCGATGCACGGTTACGCCGGTCATGTGGCGCGGCTGGGCTTTCCGGGCAACGGCCCGCCGGCGTGCCCGTCGGTGTACTCGATCGTGCACGGCAACGTCGCGGTGCTCTCGCTGGATTCCAACGACGTCAGTTACGAGATCAGGACCAACGAGGGATACTCGGGTGGATCCCAAAACGCCTGGGTGGAAACCACATTGGCGGCACATCGGGCCAACCCCAATATCGACTTCATCGTGTGCATGTTTCACTACTGCGCCTATTCCACCACTGAGGACCACGCCAGCGACGGTGGTCTGCGAGCGGCCTGGGCGGGCCTGTTCGACCGGTACCAGGTCGACCTGGCGCTACAGGCCCACAATCATGTGTTCGAGCGCACCGATCCGATCCGGGCCGGCGCACCGACCAAGGCGGCGCCCGACAACTCGGTGGTCTACCCCTCGACCGACGGCACGGTGTACTACACGGTGGGCGGCGGTGGGCGGCCGCGGTACCGCTTCCTTGAGGGCGAGCAGGAGTCCTACCGCGGACATGAAACCCCGGAGGGCGTCGTGCCCAACAGCTACGTGTGGACCGCTGCCGGCGATAAGCAGAACGAGGCAGTCGGATGGTCGCGCGTGCGGTTCCGCAACTACTCCTTCATCCGGGTGGATGTCCGGCCCGGGACCCTTGTCAGCGAAATGGACGTCGTCGCGGTCGACGAATACGGCCGCGAATTCGATAAGGTCACCTACCGCCGCAACGTCACCACCTCATGAACCCAACACCGCACAGGTGTCAAGGGTGACCTGGTGACGACCGGTCCACCTCGCACAGCATCCGCGGTGACAGCCGATATCTACGGCGGACGGATGCCATCCCACGCCGGTGATTTCGCCGTCGAAACCCACGGGATCGCCCCGGTTCCGGTAGGCAATCGCTATGGAACCGCAGGCAGATTGTTCACCGTGTGGTTTGCCCCCCAGATCAACCTGACGGTGGTGTTCTCGGGCACCCTGGCTATCGCGCTGGGGCTGGGTTTCTGGCTCGGGCTGCTGGCGATGGTGATCGGGACGGTGATCGGTGCATTCGCGGTCGGCTATCTGTCCACCTGGGGCCCCCGCACCGGAACCGCGCAACTTCCCAACGCGCGCATGGCATTCGGTCAGACAGTGGCAGTGGTGGCGGTGATCCAGTGGCTTTCGGCGATCGCCTGGGGCAGCCTGGCGGGGCTGTTCGGTGGCGATGCGCTGGCCGAGCTGTTGGGGATCCCATTCTGGGCGGGGGTGCTGATCGTGCTCGCGGCCCAGGGAATTATCGGCGTTTTCGGATACGAGCTCATCCACCGTGTTCAGGCGGTCATGACCGTGGTGCTCACCGTCATCTTCACGGTGTTCGCGGTGAAACTCGCCGGCGGTCACGAGTTCGTTTCCGCGCCGACGGCAGCCGGGGCCGATCTGGCCGGCGCTTTCATGCTCGAGGTCGCCATCGCGCTGAGCCTGTCCATCTCCTGGGCGAGCTACGCCTCCGACTACAGCCGCTACCTTCCGGCCGACATCTCACGCACCGCGGTGTTCAGCTATACCTTCGCCGGGCTGACAACGGCCTACGTCGCGGTGCAGGCGATCGGCATCGCCGCCGCCGGGGTGCTCACCGACCAGACCGTCCTGGGGATGAGCAGTGTCATGGGCGGCGGGGTGCTCGGTGCGCTGACCCTGGTTGTGATCGGGCTGGGTACGGCAACCTCCAACGCGCTGAACGACTACAGCGGATCGCTGGCACTGCAGACAGTGGGACTGCGGATACGTCGGCCGGTGTCGGCAGTGCTGGTGGTGGTGCTCACGTTCACTCTGATCATGTGGCTGCACTCCGGAGATCTGGCCAGGCGCTTCGAAGGTGTGCTGCTGTTCGTCAGCTACTGGGTTCCGGCATTCGTCGCGATCGTCGTCATCGACTGGCGCAGGCGCAGTGCCGGACGCAACGTGATCAATCCCGCCGAGGAGACTACGTCCGGCGCGGATGCCTGGGCCGCGCTGGTGGTCTTCGCCGTGGCCTTCGCCGCGGCGGTGCCGTTCATGCACAACAACCTCATCGACGGAGTGGTGGCTGTGCGCCTGCATGGGGCGGATCTGGCGTATTTCGTCAATTTCGCTGTGGCAGCAGTTCTCTACTGCGGTTACCACAGGACTCAGCGACGCCGCGCGACCGCACCCCTGTAAATACCGGGTTGCCCGCAGCGGGCGACACGTCGACGATCTAACGCCACGGTGCACCGGTTGATAGCGTCTAGCGCACCGCCGTCGACTGATGGCTCAGATCTCACCGGGATGAGGGGGCCCACATGAAGGACTGGTCGGTCTGGCGGGTGGCCCGCGTAGTCGCCTCATTGTTCGTGTTGATGGTGGCCCTCTACTACGTGGTTGTCGCATTCGACAACATCACCAATCCGGTAAACCCGAACGGGAGTAACTGGCCCTTCGTCAAGGGGGTGATTTCCGGTGACGGCGAGCCGGCGAACACCGGGTTCGAGTGGCGGTTCAGCAATGCGGCATGGTTCCAGGCTGCGGTGTACGTCCTCGTCATCGCGGGAGAGTCCTTGGCCGGTATCACGCTCCTCGCGGCAGGCATTGGGGGACTGCGCGGCTCGGCGAATTGCCCGAGGTGGAGTCGAGCTCAGCGCCTGACGTACGTCGGTGGCCTGCTGGGCCTGGCCGTCTTCTTCATGGGCTTCACCACTGTCGGCGGCAACTGGTACATCATGTTTCTCAACAGGAAGTGGAACGGGCTGGATCCGGCCTTCCAGAATTCGGTGATGACGGCCATGATGCTGGTTCTGGTGACCGGGGTACTGATCGGCAGCCACGTGGTGCATGAGGATGATGACGGGCGAGTGCAGCCTGTCCACGTCGACCCTTGATCCCAGTCAGCGTGGTTGCGGAACTTCGAGCGTCTCCCGCTCCAGGTAGGAGCTGCGTGAGGATTCGCCCATGAAGAGGTACACCAGCAGAGAGATCAGGGCGGCCCCGGAGACGTAGAAGAAGAACCAGCTTTCGTGGCCGATGTTCTTGAGCCCCAGGGCAATGTATTCGGTGGTGCCGCCGAAAATCGCAACGGTCAACGCATAGGGCAGGCCGACGCCCAGCGCACGGATCCGGGCGGGGAAGAGTTCGGCCTTCACCACGGCGTTGATCGAGGTGTAGCCCGACACGATGATCAGCCCGATCATCATCAGAGCGAACGCGGACAGCGGCGAGCCGGCCCGGGACACCGCAGTCAGCAGCGGGACCGTGGCCAACGTCGCGCTGAGCCCGAACGCGATGAGCAGCGGCCGGCGGCCGATCCGGTCAGAGAGGGCGCCGAACATCGGTTGCAGGCCAACGAAAATGACCAAGGCGACGAAGTTGATCCAGGCCACTTGTTCCTTGGGCAGGCCGGTGGTGTTGATCATGAACTCAAGGATCAATTGAACGTGAGCATTCGAGGGGCAACCGGATACATTTTTCGTCACTGTGACGTATCAACAGCTACAGGATTATCCCGTCCGAGCCGACTTTCGCCGCGTCGGCACTGAGTAGCGGGCCGATCCGTAACGCACACAGGAGAGTCGGTCGACCTTGCGCAACACCGCCGCCGCGCCGATCTGCAGCCGCAATGAGGGCAGTGGTTGCAGCAGTTCACGTTCGACGATCAGTCGTTCGAGGGGAATGGCCGCGATCTCGGCATGGGTCGCGGCGTTGACCTCGGCGCACCACGCGCCCGCAGCGGTGTTGGCGGCCCGTATGTCGAGCTGGGTGCCGGCGA
>Ga0194043_1000557_pt1 | contig 20798 bp, 17 predicted proteins | sample JunL4415m_MetaG_FD_161274 | JGI IMG/M metagenome (GOLD analysis project Ga0194043, IMG submission 161274) | Anoxic zone freshwater microbial communities from boreal shield lake in IISD Experimental Lakes Area, Ontario, Canada - Jun2016-L442-15m | ecosystem: Environmental > Aquatic > Freshwater >...
AATAAAAGAAATAACTGAATATCCTTTAGATATAAACTTAACTTGGCTATCGTTGCGTTTATCTTCTTTTGACTATCGGTTTTACATATTTTATCTTAGAACTCATTCTTTTTAGATCATTTCAAAAATTTGTAGATATATGTTCAACTGTTGAGATTTCCCATACAAACTGGACAAGATTTACCGAGTGAGTAAAACCATTGTAAAATACAAAATTTCTGAAAACAATATTCACATCTTGTTTTAACCATTCCATTTTTATAGTGACTTTCAAGACAAATAGAACACTTGAGTTCGTCGCTAAAAGAAATATATGAGTTATCTGGTTCTAAATCTAACTCTGGATGAATATATTCTCCAATATAAGATAAAACTGAGCCCATATTACATGGGGAAACTCCGTCAAGTTGTGAACAACCAACAAGAGTAAGTACTCTTTCTACTGAAACACCAGATTCACCCCAAAGAGCTATACGAGTTTTTCTTAGATTTTCAATCCATTCTGTTTTTACACTACACGATCGATTATTATGATATTGCACATCTAGAGAAAGAACGGATGGAAAACCGTTCGGAAGCGATTTTATAGTTCTTGGAAGAGGCAAAAAAATATCTGGATGATAATCATCCGTTCCATTTACAAATGTATTAGAAAATCTATTTCTGGGAAATTCAACATTTGTTGAGCAGTCACGATACAAAAGGTACATACGAGCAGTAAGAATACAATTAGGTCCACACAAATACATCATAATTAACAAAATGTTTTTCTTATTTTCTCTTGGATCCATAAATTTTGCCATTATTGTATTTTCATACTGACAAGCATAAAGATGTGGCAAATGTCCTATCAACCTAGCCCAACGACAAGCACGAGAGCCTATTGGTTTTTCACCAACCGGATCATTACAAAGATCTAGAAAACATAATAGAAGCACAGCTGATGCTTCTGGACCTAACAATTTTTTTATTTCTTTCAAAGATAGTGACGTTTCAAATATTGGTCCTGACGATACATCCACATCTATTTGTTTCAAATTATAATTGTTCCATTTAGAGTATTCTTTTTCAGTTGCATTAGGAGCAACTGAAAGAACTCGCAACATTTTTCGAACAATGCGTAATTGCTTTTTCATATACCAAGATCTCCAAACTTGAATAAATTTATAAAAAGAAAGAAAAGAAACTATTATTGTTAAAGGTAAATGAACCCAAATACCTAAAACGTTTTTATTTTCAAAATCATCATCAAACATGTTTTTGATTTTGAAAATAAGAATTTTATGGAATTTCAATTTTATTTTATTAATTATTTAATTCAGTTGACAATGAATCATTTGTTTCGTAAGTATATTCAGTTCCATTTCCAAGTTCAAAAGTTAGAGAACTATATCCAAAAAATTCTGGTGTGAATGTATTTCCATGCCAATCATATTGTGGACCCATATATGGAAGAATTTGTTCTGTAACGTCGTTTTCGAAATTATTGCTAATTTGTAAAATGGGCGAAGGACCCTTCTTACGAATTATTATCATTTTATAGATTCGTCCATTAATAACGTAAGTAAGTTCGCTTGTTTTATTATCAATATGTTTTAATGAACTATTCATATATTGGATAAAACTTATATAAATAGCTTGAAAAATTAATTTTAAACTAACCCAAATAATAGTAGATTTTTTTTTCTTAATACTTGATACAAGTAGGTTAACTTGTTTAAATTTATTAAATTTCTTTACAACTACATCTTTAATAACTAAATAAGCTTCTGTTCGCCAAAATAAAAATGCACCAAATGCTATAAAAATCTCAGTATACATTAAATTGTTAATAAAATAACTTGACCTTTTAAATTTAAAATATATCTAAAATATTGTATTATGATTAAATGGAACAATATAAAGATTAATTCATTTCGACTAAGCTAGCTAATTTTTCTTACAGTAGTTCAGAACAATTACTTGATCTTTGGGTCAAAACAAAAGATTCAAATGAAGAAAATATATTCAATGGAGTCGAGAAAGTTCCAGAATCGTACAACGATAATAAAACAGGTGCGTTTGCCTTTAGTTTAAAAAAGAAAAAACATTATATTTTGTTTTTAGAGGATGTCATTAACGAGTTCTTTTTCTGGGGATGTTTCTTCTTTATCGAGAACCAAGATTTTCCCATTGGTGCTTTCAATGATTCGGAGGACAAGTTCAAAACCGAATCTACACAATCTATCTTTGTGGGTAACCACAATTTCTCCTTTGAATGCGGAGTCCAAAATTGTGTTAAAACCTTTTCTTTTAAAGTTAAGGCCTGATCCAATATCTTTAACGATTTCGTAGTCAGGATATTTACATCTAAAATACTCAACTTGTCTTTCCAAATCTTCTTTTTGAGAGGAAGTTGATACTCTGCAATAACAGATATTTCTTTTGTTGTTGTCTTTCTTTAGCTGACATAGCGATGACATCTGACATGAGATATCTGCGGTGGTTTCCTTTTGTTCTAATGCATTTAAGGATTCCTTGATTATTCCAATTTTCGAGTGATCTAGTAGTAACCTGGAGTATTTTTGAGACTTCTTCTGGTCTAAGATATTTTATTTTAGAAGTCATTCTTTTAGATCATTTCCTATTTTTATAGATTTAAAAGCAACAGTTGTTTCCCCAGTCTCAGCACACTCGTGTGAACAATATATGGAAGTTCTTATGAAATTGTATCTCAATTTTAAAATATAGACAATCAGACTCTAGTATAAATTACAAATATTTTACACAATCATACTACTACAACCTAAGAACCAATAATTTGTTAATATCATAATATTTGTTAATATTATGATTTTACTTTTCTTTAACAAGATGCAAAACAGTCTTTGAAATTTGAAGATGTGAGTCAAGAAGTTTATTAATTGCTTCCCATCTAGCATCTTCATCAGAATCCTCCTCCTCTTCTTCTTCCTCATCCTCATCATTCTCATCCTCATCCTCATCGTCAATAAGAATGTTTTCGTCCTTATTTTTTGCTTTTACCTTTTCAGAATTTTGTGACCTTATTATGTTAAATAAATTAGATAACATCTTATCATTATCTCCAGAAAACGAATTTTTATTATCTGTTTGAGAAGGTGTATTTACATTATTTGTATCTTCAGTGCTCATTTCTTATATATTTTGGTTGTCTTTAAGTTAGCAAAATAAATAATATAATTTTTTACAACTTAACCTCCGCACGTGGATCATAAAAACCGTCAAGCTTTTCTATTGCTTTTTTTACTAGATGACCTTTTGATATTTTATTATTATAATCTCCACATAAATAAACTGGTGTATCAAAATCGTTAGAAGCTTCTTTTAGTGTTCCAACAATATTATTTAATTCTGTTATATGCATATTAGTTACATGATGCGAGGCACTAGCAGGAGCTAAGCTACCAATAGAAATACTGATTTTTTCATTAATATCTGCTCTATGTTCGGGTGTACCAAATGGTGCTTTTAAATGAATATTTACTAGCCAAAACGCACAACCTTCGTCTCTCGATTGAAATAAATAAGCATTTGAAAATTTTGATTCGATATCATCACGATATAAACGGTTAATAGATTTTGTAGATATTATATCCCATACAGAAGTATCATACAATATTCCACTTGTATATGTATCAGACACAAATTCTAACGGTATGCCTGGATTACCTTGTTGTAATACGCGTAATATTTGATTTCCAGCTTCGTCAATTTCCAATAGAATATCTTTATATACTTTCGTTGCTAAGTCTTTTAATACTACTTCTTGAAAAACCATTATAGTTCCTGGCTTAATATGAGGATAAAAATATTCATTCATATAATTTAGATTACGATATTGTTCAGATTGTGTTCGTCTACACAATCCTTCTAAATTCATTGAAATTATATTGAAAGGAATATTTTCTTCATGAGCTGTTCTAAATTGTAAGTTTAAAATTATTGCGTCATGATCAGATAAATGACGTTCAACTACTGGTGGAGCTTCAACTACTGGTGGAGCTTCAACTACTGGTGCCGCGAACCATCCCCCAATCCATCGTGCCGTTTGTATAGCAGCTTGTGTAGCAGCTTGTGCTGCACTTTCTCTATAGCCTATTACTGGACTTGTTTTTCTTATAAACTCATATGAGACATATTCTGGATAATATCCAGTTGCTTTCGCATTTCTTATCTCAACAAAACCATCTAAACTCTTATTGGAAAGACTAAGAGCGTATGAAGCGCGTGAAGCAAATCCATGACCAATACTTTCGTCACACATTCGAGAAGGGAATTGAGTATGTTCTTTTTGTCTATCACAACATATTTCTCTAATATATATTCTCTGAGTCCCTATATGATGTCTTGGCAGATTATCATACGTTTTCTCTCCTGAACGACTACGGTAAAACTTACGACCATCTTTATTATGCTGAATTACGCTTACATCTCGACCAGATAAGCTGCGCAAATAGCTACCGTCAATAATCTCCGGCACCTCATATTCCTCGGAAACAAGCTCATAAGTGGTAGGAGAATATTTATTTTGTGTAAACAAAGGTTTTTTAAATTGAGTTTTATTAGTATATGTATTTAAGTAATAATATTTTTTTTGTTTACCACTATATACTCTTTCCCACCCTTTTGGTAATCTGTTTCCATCAATATCAAAAGGTTTCCCCCATCTGGATTCACCATTTTTTTTATTTGAGTAGAATGTTTTGTAATCTGATTGACCAGGTAGACGATATAATTTTTTCTTCCAATTTTGATTCCATATTTCTTCCATTTATAGTTAATTAATATAATATATTTTTATATTATATTTAAGTTATCTCAATAAATTAAAATCAATAGACTGATTCACTGTTATTAAATTTGAAAATGGTTCTTGACAAGTTGCATTTATATTTTTGGAAAAATTGAGTGTAACTACATATTATTTCTGAAGAAATCTTTTAAGTGACATAGAAAAATTATTCAGAATATTTTTAACCAACAAGCAAATGATCATCAAATTCTACTTCCTCCCATTCTTCGCTATTAATATTAAAATTTTTAATTTGTTGCATTGCTTTTGTTACTAGTTTACCTTTTTGTAAGAAACTATTATAATCCCCACATAAATAAACGGGTATATTAAAATCGTCAGACTTCGATATTAAAGTGCTAATAATATTATTTAATTCTGTTATATGCATGTTGTCTACATGATGTTTTATTTCTCTTTTTGTCTTAAATGGATTTACATTATGTAATGCAACCTTCAATATATCAAGATGGTCAGCCAATTGTTCTTCTGTTCCATTTGGTGCTTTTAAATGAATATTTACTACCCAAAACTTACACATACTATCAAAATGAGATCTGAATAAATAGGCGTTTGAAAATTTTGTCTGTTCAATATCTTGATATTTACGTTTAATAATTACAGTTTCTTCTAATTCCCACACTGCATTATCATAAAATATACCACTTGTATAAGTATCAGACATAAATCGTAAACTAGGGTTACTTTCTCTTAATTTGGATAAAATCTGAATTCCTGTTTTATCAACCCAACTATTATGTTTATGAGGATGATCAAGAGGATAATTGTATAAAGTTTGCAATACTATTTCTTGAAAAGCTATTATAGTTCCTCTTTTAATATGAGGTTCAAAATAAGAATTTATATTATTTATATGACGAAATTCTTTATCTTTTGATATTCTACAAAACCCTTCTAAATTCATTGAAATTATATTAAATGGTATATTATTATCATGATGTAAAGATGTATTTAAATTTAAAACTATTCCATCGTGATCAGATAAATACGGATCTATTTTCCTTATGTACTCAACCGACTGATATTGTGGATTATCACCCATAACTTTTTGATTTCTTATTTCAACAATACCATCTAAACTCGCATCTTGAGATGCTACAGGATCAATAAACATTGCTCCTGTAGCAGTTAATGTATGCATAACACTTTCGTGGCACATTCGTCTAGGATATTGAGTTATTTCATCACAACATCTTTCTTGAACAATTATTGTTTGAACAGGTTCTGCTACAGATTGAGTTAATTGATTTCCTGAAATGGACCTCTGATCTACCATTGTTGGCATATCTGCCATTGTTGGCAGATCTGGGTAATCGTTATCAGTACTGGTATTACTACGTTCTCTAACAAAGTCAGTATTTCCTGAATTGGACCTCCAACCTACAATTGTTGGCAGATCTGTCATTGTTGGCAGATCTGGGTAATAGTTATCAGTACTGGTATTACTAAGTTGTCTATCAAACTTAGTATTTCCTGAATCGGACCTCCAACCTACCATTGTTGGCAGATCTGGGTAATCGTTATCAATACTGTTATTACTAAGTTGTCTATCAAACTTAGTATTTCCTGAATTGGACCTCCAACCAACCATTGTTGGCAAATGTTGAATTTCTGTGTCAAGTCCAGGAGGACTATAACTAAAACGAACTGCCTCCCGAGGAGAATATTTATTTTGACCAAAATTGTTTTTTAATTTTATATACGGAATATGCCATTGGCTATCAAAAGTATACTTATTGAAGTAATAATATTTATTTGTACTAGAACTACGTACTCTTTCCCATCCTTCTGGTAGTGGATTACCATTCGTATCAAAAGGTATTCCTTGTTTAACATAACCATTATTTGTATTATCGTATAATGTTCTGGAATTCGATGGACGATATTTTTTTTCTTTCAATGATTTAAAATCAGATCTCATTTATATATACACTATATAATATAATTTATTTTTTTATTATTTATGTATCTTTTGATTGGTTTTATTTATGTAAAAAGTGCAGTGTTCTAAATAATAAAAGAATAAAATAATTTAATTTTATAGAATATGAATATAACAAAAGCAATTGAAATATCACCATTGGAATATTAAAGAGTTATAAATTTATCTTGTACCTATTGTATAAGATCAGCCGATCAATCAGGGATATTGTGAGGTATTACCACAATATATTTTTGACATTTATTATTAAAGAGTTATAAATTTATCTTATAATAAAAACGTAATTAATTTAAAATAGTAGAATATATTGAATAATAAATGCCAATTCATTGTAATACTAATACACATACAATATCTTTAAGATTTAAGATAGATAGAAATGCTTCTCAAAAATATATAAATAACTGGATAAAATTTAAGAACGTCTGTGAAAGCGGTAATAATAAAGAAATAGTAAAAAACTGGTTGTCCAATTGTAGAATTAATTCAAATAAAGATATTCCGTATCTAAACCGATGTGAAGGTGGTATTGGTGGTTGTAATAATCTCATACATAAACAAATAAGATTCAGACAACATCTTTTATATTTGAAGGATAATGATATTGTATTCAATATTTATAATTCGGATAAAGAAGAATGGTTATTAGACGAATTAGACGATTTGATACGTGCTTTCATAATAATTGCAAATATTGAAATATGTGCAGAATGTGTAAATGGTTGTATTGAAATTGTCTCGAATGTAATTGACTCAAATGAAATAAACTCAAATAGTATTCCTTTTGAACACTTAGAACGTTTAGAAAATAAGATACAAGGACTTGAAGAACAAGTTCGTAATCTCGACACAAAGTTAGAAACGTTTTTAAATAAGATAGTCGTAAACACCGATGTAAAAAATTGAATTTATAAACTTTTGTTATATTATTAAATATAACAAATTTGTAATATAACTATGTAGCGATAATGCGAGGAGGTGCGTCTTTAAATTTAGAAAATGATATTATACGACCTTGTTTTGGAATATTACAAGCCATACTACTTGGTTTGTGTTTAATATCGTTTGTATTTTCTTTTACAAGTTCTCCTTTACTATTGCTATAAATAACTGTACGAATATCTAAATTGTTCAATAGATTTATACATCTAGAACATGGCCTAGACATTATCAAGTTGTCGTGAGTGCTGTTAAATCTTAAAACAACCATTGTGAGATGATGGTTTTTTCTGTATTTTTGAGTTCTTATCATTCGAAGAGCGTTATGTTCAGCGTGCATATGGGTTGAATTTGGCATCCATTGCCCTATTGGTTTGTTACCTTTAAAAATTTTTGCAAAATGAAGACAATTTGTATCGTATCTTCCAACTGGATATATACTTGGAATTCCACAATGCACATGATTTACAATTGTCATTGTTATTGTAATTTTGTTATTTACATTTAGATTAATAAAATATATCAATTTTAATTTTTACGATTCGTTTTTGAAAATAACTCAGAAAACATAAATTAAATTACGCACATTACTAATTATATTCCAGATCTATAGTGAACACAAAGTTTATCAACGATCCAATGTTAATATTCTGATCGAAAGGAAGATTATTAAAACGATTTTTAATTAATTTTATAATAATAAAATGAGTTTTAAATGTTGGAAACAAAAAAAATCTACTAAAGGCTTAACTTATTATGTAAATCTTGAATCAGGTATGTCTCAATGGGGAGTTCCAGCTAACGAACTTTTACCAGCAGGTTGGGAAATGCATTTGAGCAAATCAAAAAGTGATCCTTTTTTCACTAATTCGCAAAAAAATATTAGGCAATGGAACTTTCCTACTAAAGAAGATGGAAACAAGGCACCAGAGGGATGGGAAGAAATGAGAAGTTTAAAATGTAAGAGTGTTTATTATAAAAATACTAAAACTGGTTATGTTCAATGGCAATATCCAAATGATGTAGATAGTTTTGTATTAACAAAAATTGTAAAACCAGTTGGTATTGGTATTCCTACAAATTTTTTATCTATTGTAGAAGATTGTACTCAAAATAAGATATGGAAAAAGCACGAAGATAAATTGTTAGGTTCTGGAACGACAGGAAATATTTATATAGCATGCAAAGCAACAGATGATTGTGAATATGTTATAAAAATACAAAAACAAAATAAAGACTATTACACAGAGATAGAGGCATTATTATTTTTACAGGATACAAAAGCTGTTCCAGAAGTTTTTGCTGCGTGGACATGTGAAAATCTTGGCTATTTTGTGATCGAAAAATTATATCATTGCAAATATAATTATAATTTTATGTGGGAAGAAGTAGGTAAAAAATTAGATATTATAAGAGAATCTGGCTATTTACATGTAGATATACATCCTGATAATGTTATGTGTAAAAAAGATGGAACCGTTGTACTAATTGATTTTGGCTATGCTGTAAAAAGAACTATTAAACTAGATAAGCAAGAATACCCAGATAATAATGTATCTCAAAGTTATAAACTACCTCTTACATGGGAATATCTTCAAATAATACAAGAAAATAATCATAATAGATATTTTAATCCTGCCGTTATAAGTTTAGATCGTAAAAATATAACGAAAGAACAAATACTTGCAGATAAAAAATGTACAAAAAAATATAATGATATTCTAGAAGAAATAATACTACTTAAAAATAAATAACAAACTATTGTGTCTATAGGAGTCATAATGTTCATATAAATCAGTCAATAGCAGAGGATTAAAATATATAAAAGGAGTATTATTCTGATAGGATATATATAACTTTATAGGTGATGAATTCTTTTCCAGAAAATGTGAGAAATACATATTGAGGTATAAAATAATCTAAAATTGTTGTATAAAAGATAAATTTATTAAAAATAAATATGGAAAAACAAGATTATGAAAACTTAATTTTTGAGGGAGGAGGTGTATTATCTTTTTCTTATTTTGGAGCTATTGTAGAACTAGAACGTATAGGAATGTTGCAAAAATTTAAACGTTTTGCTGGTACAAGTGTTGGTTCTGTATTTGCTGCTTTATTAGCAGCAGATTTTACTGCATTGGAAATTTTAAGATTACAAAAAAAAATGGCTGATGAAATTTTATCTTGTAATTATGATTTGCTTAGTGCTTTTAATATTTTAAAAAATAATGGTGTGAATTCATTGGATTCTCTAAAAAAACAAATACAAAAAACACTAAATAAAAAATTAAAAGCTGATATCACATTGGATGAACTGTTTAAAAAAACAGGAAAAGAATTAGTTTTAGTATCTTGTTGTGTAAACAGACAAAAAACAGTATACTTTCATCACTCTAGTTTTGGAAATGTAAAATTAATAGATGCAATTATTGCAAGTTTAGCTGCTCCTTTGTTTTTTCAACCAATACCTCTTATTGTTTTTGAAACAAAAGATTATTTTATAGACGGTGGAATTGTTGATAACTACCCTATTTGGGTATTTAATGATATTAACGTTCTTTATAAAGGTGATTTTTGCAATGTTGATAAAACACAAATTAATTCTAAAACGTTAGGGCTCAAACTTCTTTGTTTTGAAGATTCAACAATAGAACCAGAAAGACAACAAGTCGACGATGTTTTTAAACTTTTTAGATTATTTGTCAATATTTTAACATCTCGTATTGACAAGATAAATTTTTCTCCTAGTTGTGAAAAACAAACATTAATGATACCAACCGGAAATATCTATTTTTTAGATTTTGATATCAAAAATGACCAAATTTTAGAGCTTTTGGTTTGTGGGGAAAATGCGATTAAAAAACATTTTAAAAGTTTTTAACAGTGTCTTTGTACACATCTGATGCGTCGGTCAGTCTTATTCACACAAACAAATTTACATTTCAAAAATTTTATTGTTTTATTAAATAATAAAATGAGTAGTCTTCCTCTTCCTAGTTGTAAACTAGAAAATGGCTGTGATGCATTATTAAAATATTACAATACATCAATTCTTAATCATCCAAATATGGATCCTGCTTTGAAGGAAGCGTGTTATGCAGAAGCAAAAGAGTGTGCCGATAAAAATTTTGCACGAGCAAATGGAAGTCTACCAAGAACTGTCTTAGCTGAGTTAATACTTAGTCATCAAAACCAACAAGATCAAACCGCAAAACCTGATACTAAGAAACCATATGCAGATTTTATTGCTGGGCCGTTATCACTTACTTTACAATGGAGTTCATATTATAAGAAGTTAATATATATCTTTGGAGAGAAACATGATAAAGAATATGATTGTCCCGAACCAATACCAGAAAAAACAACTATGCTAGTAGAAAATTATATAAAACAATTATATATAAATGGAGATATGTTTTGTGATGTTTATGATGAAACGGGTGCGTTTTTTAAGAACCAACAATCATATACATATCCATATACCTTTGAATCTGATAGGATTGATGGAATAAGAAATCATTTTACGCAATGCTTGTTAGATGCTAATTTAGACGAAAATTGTAGGAAAGGTAGAGTTCATTATTTTGATATTAGACTGATGACCGGTATGGATGATGATTATGGAAATATAAGCAATTTTACCAGGAAATATATGTCTTTGGATGGAAAAAAGAATCAAGAATATATAGATTCTCTTAACGTTTTTTTTACTGATAAGCAAGTATTACAAATGATTCAAGATGTTGATTCTTATTCTTCTCCTAAAGAATTAATGCGATACTTAAAAACTGAGTTCGACGATAACTATCTTTTTAAGAAAGAATTGCGTAATTCATTTATGAAAGATAAAATTAATAGTTTTATTGATGAAAATATTAAAAAGTTTAATATTCTGTTTAAAACTATTATAGAGGATATACATAAATTAATGGATACATTAGAAAACTATACAGAATCTGATGAAACCAAAACGTATCAGACATACAATTTTGACGTTTTAAAAGTTGTCGATGTAGATGGAGATAATTATCGGCATTTGGATTTTTTGCGAAAGTTGTTAGACAGAATTAATAATTACCTAATAAGAGTAGAAACTCTTCTTGCTGACGGATATCTACTTGCTCGTGTGTTTAAAAAATTTAATATTGATGATGAAAAGGTAACAAAACAAAGACTTACCGATGAACCAGATGAACCTCGTAATATCGTTATATATGCAGGCGATAATCATTCAATCATGTATAGAGAATTTCTTAAGAAAAAACTTGGTTTTAAACTAATAGCTGTAACTGGAAAAGACTGGCGTGATAAACACAGTGAAAATGAATATGAAAATTGTATTAGTATGGAGGATTTTCCACAGCCATTTTTCGAATATCACAAGGATGTTAATTGGTTGGAAGATGCCTCTTCTGATACAAAACCATCACCAGATAAGAATTGGTCAAAAATTAAGAGCGCAACAAATGGTCGATATTATTATGCAAATCCAACAAGACGAATTCGTGTATGGAAACGACCAGTTGATTATAGTTCTGACGAAGATGAGGATGTGCAAGACATGTAATTGTAATTGCAAGCATATAAGTGTATTAGCCGAGTTCAATATATGTTTACTGGTGCAGTGCGTTTAATCAACCTCTTATTTTTGAACACAAGTAACGTTTAAAATATAATAAAAAAGTTATTTATTATTTAAGTTTATTATTAAATAATAAATAAATGGATCCTCAAATTAAAAATAATTTTTTCACAGATTTGACATATCAAACTGTAGTTGTGATTCTAAAACGACTTTTAAAACAAGATGATGGTATTGAAATATTTGATAGGCTTTTTAATATGCACAACTATCATATAATCAATTGCTTATTACTCGCACAAAATAAAAAAAGCCTATGTCTGATGGATACTCGTTCGTGGATAATGTGTCTTTATTCAATGGGGTACGATGGTGAATCAAATACTTTTAATCCTGAAAATAAAATGTATGATTGGGATAAGTCAAATATTGCGTATCAAAGAGATGTAATTGATAACTATTTATACACAAGTCGAGTGCATGATTTGATTGATTTAAGAGAAAGATATCAAATTGCGAGATCCCTATTAGGAAGGCTATATAATCAAACAACAGATCCTTATGAACGTGCTTTTCTTTTAGGAAGACAACCAGTTCAGGATAGAATTCAATTTAGAAACAATACATTGAGTGTTCATTTATCTCAATGGATTAGAGGACAAATAGGAGGTCCTTCAATTAAATATTGGGATGTAAGGGATGTAACAAATATGAGCAGATTATTTGAGATTATACAAGGTGTAAGAAATATAAATCCGTTAGACCTTACATATTGGGATGTTTCTAGAGTGACTGATATGTCTTTTATGTTTATGAATGATACTAATATAATTTTTAGAGGGCTTACCAATTGGAATACGTGCAGAGTTCAAAATATGAGTCAGATGTTTAGTCGTGCAACAGTTTTTAACCAAGATATCGGAAATTGGGATGTTTCTAAAGTGACTGATATGAGTCATATGTTTTATGATGCAATATCTTTTAACCAATATATTGGAGATTGGGATACTAGCAGAGTTCAAAATATGAGGCAGATGTTTAGTCGTGCAATAGTTTTTAACCAAGATATTGGAAAATGGGACACGAGCCGAGTCACAAATATGTCCTTGATGTTTTCTGATACAAGAGATTTTAACCAAGATATTAGAAGTTGGATCACACGCAGAGTTACAGATATGAGTGGAATGTTTAATCGTGCAGTAGTTTTTAACCAAGATATTGGAAGATGGGACACGAGCAACGTAAGAGATATGCAGTATATGTTTTCTAATGCAAGAGCTTTTAACCAAGATATTAGAGGCCGAGACGGAAGTTGGATCACGAGCAGAGTTCAAAATATGCGTGGAATGTTTAGTCGTGCAGTCGTTTTTAACCAAAACATTGGAAGATGGGACACGAGCAGAGTCACAGATATGACTTCAATGTTTGATAACGCAATTGCCTTTAATCAACCTCTTATTTGGGACACAAGAAACGTTGAACATATGAGTTGGATGTTTGTGGATGCAATTGCCTTTAATCAGTTGCTTTATTGGAATGTAAATAATGCTACACTCAGAACTGGTATGTTTAATAATTCACACGGTCGTCTTATAATAATTTAGGTAATATATCTAAATCTTATATTAAAATTAGTCTTGTAGATGAACAATAAATATAGAATACTAGGTTACGATTTACTCTAAAAAGCGGATATTAGCCGAGTTCAATATATGTTTGCTGGAGCAGTGCGTTTAGTAAACCTATTAAACATGCATCTGCATGTAAGTACTTTGAGTCTGAAATGAATAAAATCAGACAGTTTTATACCGATCATCAAGACAAAGACCCTATCAAACCGAAAACAACAATATAATGATCCTAACTCTGTAGTTCCGGAAAATCCAAAAATGATTATACCAAAAACCTAAGTATTGTATAGATATGCAAATAGTAAATATAAAACAACCATTATTTTCAAAGTTTTTAATAACTAAAATATGAATTGATGCTAAATAAAATAAATATTTTATTAATGAATGATTGATCTCTTTTTGGAAAATTAAATAAAAATGTAATTAAATGATAAATGGAAATTATTTGTGAAAACTTAACGAAAACCTATAACACAAATGTTCTTGACACTGATCCAAAAATAAGGGATGAATTTTACAAAGCTTCAGTTACTCACAGAGAAAGTAAAAAAGGTAAAACAATTCTTATGAATCTTATTTATAATCATATCCATAAAGATAACAAACCTATTCGAAACTTTATAGGTGGACCAAGAACAATTACACTCCATTGGAGTGAAAAATATAAAAAAATGATATATATATTTGGAGAGTCATATTCTGCTTATGCAGGAACGGATTGTTGGAAGTTTCCAAGTTATCCAGGTCAATTTACAACTCCAATAGAAACATATTTGTCTCAGTTAATTCTAAATACTGACGTTTTTATTGACGTTTTTTTTGAATTTCCAGTATACAGAGGTAAAGAGTATCACTCTACTTTTCAACCTTTTCAAAAATATGATCATATGAACAAACTGTTCGTACATTTTAAAGAATGTGTGCAATATTCGACAAGGTCTGCTAAAGAGTGTAGTTTAGCAAGAATTCATTATTTTGACGCCAGATATGTAGATGACGTAGGTATAGTTCATGGTTTAACTACTTTGTCTGAATATAGAAATATAGTTATGAATATAATTAATAATTATAAAAAATCAGAATGGGCAGATAAATTTAAAGAAGATTCTTATCTCTCTTCCAATATTAAAATATTAGAAGAGTTGGCCGAACCTGACGACGAAAAATTCATATCTTTTCTTATGTCACAAATTTATCAAAATAGGTCAATTATAAAAAATTTAAACAAAATAACAGAAGACTCTTCTATGAAAGAAACTATTTTAGAGTTTATAAAAAAAGAATTCAAAGAACAATCAAAAGATATCAGAAGTGAATTACAAAAGCAAATTCGAATCATTTTAAATGCTAAATATCAAACTAGTCAAGAATTTGCTGACTCTTTATTAGCATCAATGAACCTCATTAATAAATTAGTTGCTCTTATTGCAGACACTTATACTTTGTCACGTATTTTTAAAGACTTCAATATGGAACAAAAAGCATATAAAGGAGCAAAGGACCAACCGGACAGAGCACACAACATTATCATATACGCAGGTGAAGAACATTCTAAAATATATAGAAAATTTTTAGAAAGTGTTGGATTTGAAGAGTTTGGTAGCTCCGTAAATGATTATACCTATGAACCTAAGTATTGTATAGATATGCAAATAGTAAATATAAAACAACCATTCTTTTCGGAATGGCCGCCAACACGATAAAATATTTTTATAGATCATTTATTAAAGTTCTTTTTGATGGTTCATCTGACAACATTAATTTAATCATATCGGGAACTTTGAATTTATCAATACCAACTTTGAATATAGAAATAAACTCCATTGATGACTGACAATTACTAAATAGCTGAATATAAATAATACCTAAACTATAAATATCTGATTCAAAAGTATAAACAGGAGTATTAGATTTTGACTCTGGAGCTAAATAAAGTTCAGATCCCATATATAAATCAGACATAATACGGCTGTCATTATTTTCATAGTATTTTGCTAACCCAAAATCACCCACATATGCATGTTGCATATTTGTATCAATAAATATATTATCAGGTTTAAGATCTCTATGCATAATACCTTTTGAATGTAAATATTTTATAGCATTTACAATATCTTTCCAGATATTTTCTTTATTTAGATTCGAATTAAACATAATATCGGTTAATGTGTGCTCATAGAATTTAGTTTGAATACATAATATGGGTCTCTTTCTTTTATCAAATTCTATCCATGAAGTATTATATCTAAGAATGTTTGGGTGTTCAAGCTTTGCAAGAACACGAATTTCCCTTAAAAGTAATTGAGTGTTATCCTTTAAAGATAACAATGGATTCCCAGATGATATATCAGATATTTCATCTATCAAATCTATTTTTTTTAAACTATATATTTGATCATCAAGCATATTATATATTTTATAGACTTTACCGTGAGCACCTCCTCCTATGTAATTAAGTGTTTTAATTAATGATGATGGATCTAAAGTATTTACAACCAAATTAGTTTCATTTGATGATTGTTTACACAATTGAAGCATATTTTATAGTAGTTGTAAATATATAAATCAATTTATACTCAAAACCAGATGATAATTTACATCTATTATTTTTTAGGTAATAAGAATTGAAAATATTAGTACCACCACAAAACTATCGATTTATTAATTTCAATATTAGTTTCAATCGTTCTCTAATTTTTTCGAAAAAGTTGTATAATCATTAATAAAATAATTTTTTTAATAAATAAACAAGTTTGTGATAAATAAAAATTATGCAAAGACAACAATCTGTATTTCCTTTGGAATCACTTCCCAAAGATCTCATTATTAAGATAATAACGTTATTATTCGATACACAAGATCAAACAATTCAAACAAATATAGCAAATCTTAGTTCTATCAGAATGATAAATGTTAGTATTGAAGCAAGTCATAGTAAAGTTAAGATAGTTGATTTTATTGATACATATTTGTGGATTCGATTATTGATAAGCATCGGTATATTTGACAATCAATCTCATCCAGAATGGGGTGATACAATTAAGGAGTATCTAGGTCGAATTGTTAGAGAACGTCGGTATACAAGCAGAGTTCACGATTTAATAGATATATCAAAATCGTCTCAGAGTATAAGAGATTATGCTCGAATTCTGCTTGATAACTTAATAACGGAATATTCCGATGAAGTAGAACGTTCGTTTTTACTTGGTGAGATGACTGATATACCTTCTCTTGATAATAAAACTATTATACAACTAATTAATACGAAATCTTTTGGTAATATAAAATACTGGGATGTGAGAAAAGTCACTAATATGAATTATTTATTTGACTGTATTCAAACAAATATAAAAGATTTAAATCTAACTTATTGGGATACAAGTAATGTAACAAGTATGATTGCTTTAATGAGATATGTATTTTTCGATATTAGTGGAATCACAAACTGGAATACATGTAGAGTAACAGATATGGATCATTGTTTTTATCATGCAATTGCTTTCAATCAACCGTTAGAATGGAATACAAGTAATGTACAAAACATGTTTTCTATGTTTGATCATGCAACTTCATTTAATCAACCATTGGATTGGGATACAAGTAATGTAAAAAATATGTCTTATATGTTTTGTCGTGCAACTTCATTTAATCAACCATTACAATTACAAACAAAAAATGTTATTTATATGAAAAAAATGTTTTACAAAGCAAACTCGTTTAGACAACTTTTGGATTGGAATACACATAATGTAATTGATATGACTAATATTTTTACAGGCTCACAAAGTAATTGGGCATAATTTTTTATAAAAGACGTCTTTTATAAAATCAAAGTGTTTTAAATTAAGTTCTACATAACCATATTTATAAAAATTCTAATTCTTCAATCCAACCAAAATCAGGTATCAAACCTAAAAAACACCCATTTTCTTTTGCTATATCATACATTTTAGTAGAATAAGAACCACATTTTACTCTAAGTACTTCATTTGAAAATCTTCCCATCTTTTTGTTGTATTCTGATATAGTTTTAATAATAGTTTCTTGATCGTAATCTAATACTAACTGTTTTAATTTTGTTACAAAAATACGTTTATTAATACGTGGTCTATTACATCTTTTACCTTCTTTTACATCTATAATAATTCCTGGATATTCATTGACAAAATGATGTAACACACGTTGTAAATTGGAATTTGTTGTATCTTTTCCGTTAATATGCGCATTGCTCTAATTAAACTTAAAATATTTCAATTTTAATTTTACAAACATAACAATTGATAAAATATTTTTATAAATTATATTATAAATGGCAAGTAGTGTTCCTAAAAAGTTGTATGCAAATTTATCATCTTTACCTGATCATATAATTATTATGATTTTACAAAATATTATAGAAGAAGCAGATGATGATTCAAATACAAGTATCACAAATTTTATTACTATTCCTCAATTTCGATTGATAATTGCTAGTATGAATGCTAAAGAAGAGATTTCAGTATGTCGTTTATCTTTATTAAGTACTCGTGCATGGATACTTGCTCTTTTTAGTATGGGTTATGATTATGATACAAATCAATTTTCAGATAATGATAAATTTTCATTAACCTGGGGGAAAAAAATAATTGACATTCAAAAAAAAATAATTACAGAAAAGCTTTATACAAGCAGAGTTCACGATTTAATAGATATAGTTAGAAATAAAACAAATCGTTTGAATAATCCCAAATTTTTTACATATATATCTGCCGCTCAAAAACTTTTAAATACTCTTGATATTACACCCGAAATTATTCGATCTTTACAAAATAGTTCAAAATTAGACAATAGAACTATTAAAAATGCAGTTGTTGCATCTTTTACAGCTAATAATTTTATAGATATAAAATACTGGGATGTAAGAAAAGTCACGGATATGAGTCAACTTTTTCAATATATTAAAATTCATTTACGAGGTGATGCATTTAAACAAAATATAGTTATAGATCTAACTTACTGGGATACTTCAAACGTTACTACGATGAAAGATATGTTTAGTAATGAAAATATAAATGTTAAAGGTTTTAAAGGATGGAATACTTCTAGAGTTAAAGATATGTCTAGTATGTTTAGAAAAAATAAGGAATTTAATTCAGAAGGAATTTCTTTTTGGGATACACTCAATGTAAAAGATATGTCTAATATGTTTAGTGAATCAACATCTTTTAATCAACCTTTAGGAAACTGGGATACAAGCAACGTACAAAATATGAATAGTATGTTTTTGGCTGCATCACGTTTTAATCAACCTTTAGAAAGGTGGAATATTGGTAAAGTAAAAACAACAGAGTCTATGTTTTCTGGTGCTATTTCTTTTGATCAAAGTTTAAATGGTTGGAATACAAGCAAAGTAACACGTATGGATTCTATGTTTTCTAACGCTGCAAATTTTAATAAACCATTAACATGGAATACTGAATCTGTTGTATCTATGAGTTTTATGTTTCACGATGCAATTAATTTTAATAGTGAACTTATATTTATAAATACAGAAAACATTATCTCAACAGACTCAATGTTTAGAAGTGCTATTTCTTTCAATAATACACTTACTTTTACAGACTTGCCTAAACTTGAGTCTGCATCAGGAATGTTTTTCAACGCAAGAACATTTAATCAACCTTTAAAAGAGTATAATACAGAAAATCTGAGAGATATGTCATATATGTTTCTACATGCTATCTCTTTTAATCAAAAAATTCAATGGAACACAAGTCAAGTTACAAATATGTCAAATATGTTACAAAGTGCTCAATCTTTTAATCAAGAATTGTCTTTTGATACAAGCAAAGTTATCAATATGTCACGTATGTTTCATAACGCAACTTCTTTTGATAAAAAGTTGTCTTTTAATACAATCAGTGTTACTAACATGAGTTTTATGTTCTGTGATGCTATCATTTTTAACAAACCTTTAGATGGTAATTTTGATACAAAGAATGTAATAAATATGTCACATATGTTTGAAAGAGCACGTTTGTTTGATCAACCACTTAAATGGAATACAAGCAACGTAGAAGATATGTCATATATGTTTAACGATGCAAATTCGTTTAATAATAAACTTTCTTCTAATCAAGATCTTGAATGGGATACAAGAAAAGTAGAAAATATGGAAGGTATGTTTTCAAATGCTACTGCTTTTAATAGATCTTTAAATGGGTGGATTACAACAGATGTTACTAATATGTCTCATATGTTTGAAAATGCACATTTTTTTAATCAATCACTTAACGATTGGGATACAAGAAAAGTAGGTTCTACTGAATATATGTTTTCGAATGCTTTGTCTTTTGATCAATCGATTACGTGGAATTTAAACAAAATAAGAAATATGGAAAGAATGTTTTTTAATGCAAGAAATTTTGGTAAAAAGGAAGATACTATTGTAACATTTAATAATTTAACTAATCTTAGAAAAATTGATTTTATGTTTACACAAAGTTCTTTTACCAATAAATCTAAACTTCATTGGAATCCACCAGCTAGTTTAATAAGTATGGAAGGAATGAATGATTTTTAAAATAAATAATTTACTTTAAAAATGGTTTTCGTAATTGCTAAGAACAGAAAATTGATTATAATTAGGATTGCATTCTTTTATCTTTTGTATTGAAAAAACTTTTTCCTTTTGAGAATCAACCTTTTGAGAATCAACCTTTTGAGAATCAAACTTTTGAGAATCAACCTTTTGAGAATCAACCTTTTGAGAATCAACCTTTTGAGAATCAACCTTTTGAGAATCAACCTTTTGAGAATCAACCTTTTGAGAATCAACCTTTTGAGAATCAACCTTTTGAGAATCAACCTTTTGAGAATCAACCTTTT
>Ga0194043_1000561_pt1 | contig 20718 bp, 24 predicted proteins | sample JunL4415m_MetaG_FD_161274 | JGI IMG/M metagenome (GOLD analysis project Ga0194043, IMG submission 161274) | Anoxic zone freshwater microbial communities from boreal shield lake in IISD Experimental Lakes Area, Ontario, Canada - Jun2016-L442-15m | ecosystem: Environmental > Aquatic > Freshwater >...
GCGCGAACAGCCCAGCCAACGAGGATTCCACCAACGACCGCCGCGGTCTGTAGCACCGAGAGAACGAGCGGGCTGGTTCCGATCAGCGCGGCAACGGCCGGCAGCGTGACGCTGTATCCGCCGATCAGAAAACACCACGCGGTGAACACACAGATTGCTCGCACACTCGGGTTCGTGCGCGCGACACCCAACGCTTCTCGGAACCGCTCGCGTGGCCCCACCGTGTGCGGTGCCAGCGCCAACAGGTGAACTACGAGCAGACCCTCGGCAATGGACACGACTGCGCCGATCACGAAAACAAGTGTCGAGCCAAGCACCGCGAAGACGGCACCGCCAGCGATGAGTCCGATCACGGTGCCTGCGGCGGTGGCTTTCGCTACGGCTCCGTTGAACTCGGGTACCTGGCCGGGAGCCGCGATCATCGCGCGGATGAGACTGGTGGCCGGGCCAGATAGCGCGTAGAGAATGCCGCTGAGAAGGAACCACAGCAACAGGTTCACCGTCGTGATCCGCCCCGTCATCGACAGCACCACTGGAATGAATCCCACGACACCGATCGCGAGCCTTGAGTAGACGTAGTCCTTCGGGCCGCCCCAACGTCGGGCGATGGCCGTGGCGGGTGCGGGCAGGAGCACCGCCGGCAGTGACGAACAGACCATGATCAGACCACTCACCGCCACCGAGCCGGACTGCTGGTAAACGATGTATGCGGTGACGATGCTGACCATCGAACTGCCGAGGGAAAACAGGAACGTTGCGAGCACGTGCCTGCGTCGGATGTCGGCAAACTGGTCGACCGACTCCGCCATCTCGCCTCCCGCTAGGGGCCGATGCCCTCGCGCCACACGTTATCGGTCGTGACGCGCGTGACGGCAGACAGACGGAATGCGTCGCGTTCCTCGACTATGCACAGGCCGTTACTTGTCCCACGCGGGCGGCATGTTGTTCACTCCGTGTCGTTCAAATCTGAGCACCGGTAGATCGCCGTCTTCCGATTACGTCGAGGTGAGGTCAGGGAAGGCGACCAGTCGGATGAGGTCGGGCATTACGGAGGGGTCACCGGTCACGGTGGCTACACCGGTAGCGACCGCGTCAGCGGGCGTCATCTGGTGGGTGAGAAGTTGGTGAAAGTGCTGGTCATCGATCGTGAGGATGAGGTCGGCATCTTCCGGTGCTCCGGCGGTGACGACGAGGGTGGTGCCATCCGCACGAACGGTGAAAACCCCGTCGGTCAGGCGAAGTTCGCACGTGGTCGGGTGGCTGACGTGCTGGCTTTCGTCGTGGAATGCGAGCATCGCGGCAACCAGCCAGCGCGAGCGAGTTTCGACGACCGCGGGCAGTCGACCCATGCTCTTCGTTCCCCATCGACCCAGTGCCATCAGGATCGGTTCGAGTTCGCGCCCGTATTCGGTGAGCTCGTACACGGTGCCGCGTTCGGGGTGCGGCAACAATCGGCGGGTGACGACTCCTGAAGACTCCAAGTCCTTGAGCCGTGCCGCCAAGGTGTTAGTGCCGATGCCCGGCAGCCCCGAGGCGAGATCTCCGAACCGGAGCGGCCCGAGCAGCAGATCACGGACGACCAGCGCGCTCCACCGGTCGCCGATGACGTCGAATGCGGTAGCAATACCGCACAACTGGGCGTAACTGCGGGTCGTCGGACCAGGCGATGACATGCCTTCATGCTACTTTACTTGCGAAGTGCAATGCCTCTTGCATACTGCAAGTCTTCTGATACCGTTGGAAAATACGAGCGTAGGCGCGCCGAGTCTGCGCAAGGATCGGAGGCTCCCACGTGAGCAAGACTTTGATCGTTCGCTACCAGACCCACCCCGACGCGGCCGAGGCAAACGCCGAACTCATCCGGGAGGTGTTCGCTGGCTTAGGCGAGGTCGACGCGGGCGGGCTCCGGTATTCCGTTTTCAGACTCGCCGATGGTGTGACATTCGTTCACGTCGCCCACCTTGACGGTCCGGAGAATCCTCTCGCACAACTGCCAGCGTTTGCCGAGTTCCAACGAGACCTCCCGCAGCGCTGCGTCGAGCAGCCGGCCGCCAGCGAAGCTGCCGTCGTAGGTTCGTACGGATGAGCGCGGCCCGCTCGTACGAAGCACGCTCATTGATCGAGGCCACTCCCGAGCAGGTCTGGGCTACTCTCACCGACGTCGCAGCCTGGCCTGACTGGGACTCCGGTGTAAACACCGTCGAGGGAGAACTCGCGCTCGGGGCCAAACTGACAATCAGTGTCGAGGCCAACGTCGGCCGATCGTTCGCGGTCACGGTCAAGGAACTGAGCGCTCCGAGTCGGATGGTGTTCCGGGGCGGCATGCCGCTCAACCTTTTCGTTGGCCAGCGGACCTACAGTCTCGAACCGGAAGACAACGGCACCCGTTTCACGATGCGCGAGGAATACACCGGCCCCCTCGCCGGCATGATCACGAAAAGGATCCCTGACCTCAGCCCGTCCTTTCAGCAATTCGCTGACGGTCTCAAAGAACATGTATCTCGAAGGCCTTCACCGTGACGAGGACGACAATCGCAAAGCATGCCGTCTTCGTCGTATGCGGTGGGCCGTCCGGGGCTCGAACCCGGAACCCGCGGAGTGTCACTCACCGGTTCCGAGCGCGCAAGCGCAGCCGCTGCGGAGATCGCCGGACGCAACGGTCGCGAACTCGGAACCATGGGCATCGAGGAATTCATCAACAAGAAGATGATCCGCATCGCCGGCTAGTCACGCACATCACGATGGGAGTCGCCTTCGGGCGGCCCCCATCTGCATTCGACGTTGAGCGCTCTGGTTCCTCCTGTCCACAGCCCCTTCATCGCATCTGCGCTATCATTGCAAAAAAGTGATAATTGATCAGTGGCTGAAATCGAACTGCTTGACGAGATTGTCGAGTGGCTCGACACACTCAGCGAAGCCGAGTACGAGCGGGTGGTGGTGTTCGTCGAACGGCTTGCGGTAGCCGGTTCACGAGCGCGAATGCCACTCTCGCGCAGTTTGGGTCAGGGGCTTTTCGAGATGCGCTTCACTCTCGGTAGCACAGCCAGGCGCATCACGTACCGCTTCACGAAGGATGATCGAGTCGTGCTCCTCACGACGTTTCGCAAGCAGCGCCACAACGAGTCGGCCGAGATTCAGCGAGCACGCAGAACGGCTGCGGCCGACGCAGTGAGCCACCCGTGAGAAGGGGATAGACATGGCGAATCACTCGCGGTGGGAGGACATCACCGCCAAACGCGCTCCGATTCCAGCGGCCACACGCTCGGTGCTCGAACAGGAGATGACGCTCGCTCAAATGATCTTCGACCTGCGGACTCAGGCAGGGATCACACAACGCGAGCTTGCCGATCGAATCGGAACGACTCAGTCGGCGATCTCACGGCTGGAAGAAGGCGGCGGCGGCGGAAATCGTGTTGAGACTCTTGCTCGCGTAGCCACCGCACTCGGTCGACACCTGGTCATCTCGTTCCCTGAGAACTCGCCCGCGCGATTGAAGGACGGCGTTCAGGTGGCATAACGACGGCGAGAGCCGGCGAATATCGGCGCAGCACATGCCGACCGTCAGGCCTGCTCGACTACTCCGAATTCGACCAACCGGGCAATGACCTGAGCCAGCGCTCGGTCTCCGCGTCGGTGATGGTCGGCTCCTTGATCTCGGTGTAGAGCGTCAGCCAACCCCCGGGTCCGTCGAGCGAGAAGCAGCAGAGCCAGCCTTCCCCATGATGAACATGCACCAGCCTAGGAGCGCAGAGATTCTGGATGGCTGATGACCAGTCGCCCCCGTCGCTTTCGTAGTTGTCTAGCAAAACCTTCGCAAGCGGTGGGCCGTCCGGGGCTCGAACCCGGAACCCGCGGATTAAAAGTCCGCTGCTCTACCATTTGAGCTAACGGCCCGGGGGCACAGAGAAATCTTCTGGGAAAACTCGTGCTGCACGCCCGACAGGGAGTCTACGCAGATGTATTGACGCCACAGACGTCGGTCACGCTCTTTGCCCGGCCTTCGACAGATGTGTTTTCGGGCGGTAGCACTGCTTGTCTGCGCCGAGAGCCGGATGGCTGAGGCGCTTGGCTGGGGTATAGGGGTGCTAAGCGGTGTTGTTGAAGACGTTCGCTTCGTGGTGCGCCTGTAGGTGGAACTGCCAAGACAGGGCGTTGACCGCGAGGGATGCTGCGAGCACTTTGAGGTGTTGGCCGGCAACGTCCCTAGGCATGTACTTGATGCGTTGCTTGAGGTCGCTGTGTCGGGCTTCAGTGTCGTTACGCGACGGGTAGAGCCCGAGGAACTCAGGCGAGGACGGGGCGAAGACGCGCACGACCTCACCGAAGTTGTGGGCGAGGGAGTCGTCGGTGCCGTCGAGGTGGAAGAGGGGCACCCGGGCAGTGATGCTGCCTGCGAAGGTGCAGTTGATTTCGATGCGCAAGTATTCGCGGCACGTGGCGTTGCTCGCACCCCGGTTGAGGTGTTTCTTGTAGCCGGTCACCTGCACCGCGCGCACATCCCAGGTGCCGTCAAAGGTTTGATACTTCTCGATCAGTAGTCCTCCGAGCCAGTAGAGGAAGTGGTGGCAGGGTTGGCCGTTGGTCTCGTGGGTGATGACCTTTGCCAAGTGGTTCTTATCGACGCGTCCCGGTGCCAGACGATGGCCCGCGCCACCTTCTGGGTTGCTCAGCGCGTGGGGATAGTTGACGCAGACCAGCCCGGCACGCTGCAACTCGGTGACCTGGGCTCCGCGCACTGCGGAGTCGCAAATGACGCCTTTGATGCCGCCCCCTGATAGGTCACGCAGGCGCAGTGCGAGGTCCACGGTGGTGCGGGCCTCACTGCTTGAATGCGACAGTGGATCGTGTCCGACGTGGGCGACGGCAAGGATGACTCGGGACTGCGGTTGCAGGGGCACTCGGGTGGAGATGATGTCGAACTTGGTCCCGTACACGGTCCTGGTTTGACCACCCACTGAGTGCTCCTCGCAGGAGGTCACATTCTTGAGCGAGCGAAGGTGTTTTAGCCCGAAGACGGTGCCATCGGCGAGCAGGTACTGGCCCGGCCAAGGGCGCTGAAAGTGGAACGATTCATGGGCGCCTGCCAGGCCCATGGCTTGCACCTGCTCGATGCTCGCCCGTTCGAAGGCGATGTTGAGTCGGGCGAGGATCATGTAGTACTCGTCGCCGGCCTGGGTGGGCACCCAACGGTTGTCCTGCTTGCGATGGCCACGGACCTTGGCTTCGAAGTAGCGGACATGGTCTGGGCTGGGCCACGGCACAGGAGGCAGTGTCGCGGGGGTCGGTGATGCGTGCCGCACTGGCTTCAAAGCGAGCGTCCCCTCGGGCTTGCTTGCTGATGCGGTGACGCGACAGGACAAGGCCCGATCCCACGCTCGCTGGTCAGGGTTGAGTTCACTCACCCGCGTCCACCCCTCAGGCACGAAGCGCTCAAGGTCACTGATGAACTGCGCCCACAGGTGCGGGTCAGACAGTTGTCTCAATGCCGCCGAGGTGGTGCCCAACCCCTTCACTCCTCCGCAGACCACAACCAGAGCCAGCAGGTAGTCGGGGAAAGATTGGCGGCGCCCGGGGATACCCTCCGGGACGGCATTGCGGGGGAACACGTCCACCACCTGCCAGAACCATTGGGAGGAGTAGATGGCGCGAAACTGTTGGAAAATGCTCGCTGTCCGACGGAACTCCCCCTCTCGGGTCTGCACCGTCGGGAAACGTATGGGGTCAGGTCTGGGCGCAAGGACCGCGGCTAATCGCTCTTCCGCAACGACAGCCAGCCCACCAAAGTCGTCGACCAAGTCGGCGGGACCACGCCCTGCCCTACCGGTGACAGGATCATGGCGCAATGCTGCATGACGACGCGTCACTGGCCCCGCCTACGGCTTCGGCCCTCAGGCGCGGGAACGTCGATGGACCACTCGCTGACCCAGTCGTAGCCCACGATGTGGGCTGCACCGTCAAGGCTGGCCATGCCCAAGCGTTCAGCGACCGCTGCCACTGACTCGGTCTCGGCGAATACGCGTGCGGCGACCCATTCACGGATCGACTCCGGACGGGTCACCCCGGCCTCATACACGCGGGCCCGCTTCATCAGTGCCAGCACCGCCCCAGACACCGCAGCCTGCCGGCGCACCGCAGTGGGCTCAACGCGTTGTGACTCGTAGACCAGGGCGGTGCCCATCAAGGTTCGAGTGTCGGTCGCGTTCATCAGCAGCGCCTTCATGCGACCGGTGATCGCTTCCGCCGCCCACTGCGAGTCGATCGGAAGCCACCGGTCGCGGAACCGTTCGCCGCCATGGTGCACCCACACTCTTTCGTGCAGCAGGTCCACGTCGCGGAACTCCACATGTCCGGCCTCGCGAGTGCCCGCGCCGAGGAGCAACAATGCCAGCGCCGCGGGAGTCTTCGTCTCGGTCAACGTGTGAGGTGCGCATTGCTGAAGCCGGCGCACCTGCGCGTCGGTGAGGCTGTGCACGTAGCGGGACTGCCGCTTGGTCTCCACCACCGCGTCGGCAGGGTTCTGGTCGGTCAAGCCCAAACGCATCGCAGTCAAAAAGAACGCGCGGGCTGCAGACCGGCGTGCCAGCCTCGTGTTCAAGGTCACCGGGTCACCATCGGGTCGAGGCGTGTGAACCCAACGCACCAGCAGGTTCGGGCGAACCTGCCCGACTGTGTTCACACCCATCGCTGCCGCGAATGACACCATCGCCCCGCTCGCCTGCCGATACATCGAGATCACTGCAGGGCTGACCGTTCCCCTAGCCACCTGCGCGTCCCAGTCCTCGTGCACCAACCGGAGTGCGTGAACGAGGTCTACTTGCCCGGACGCGTCCAGGTCCGGGCGCAGAGTGATCGGACCCGAGGGGACGAGTAGCCGTCCCCGCGCACGCGGTTCCCCCGCCCTGCGACGGGTCACCGCGTCATCCCGTTGAAGCGCCTTGCGGCCACGGGCACCGCGAGGCTTGGCACCGCTCTTTTCGGACACGCACCCGCCCCGGAGCAATGGGGCACCAGGTCGCGCCCACTCCACAGGGACGTTAGGCGGACTCTGAGCCTCGGACGGTTCCAGCCGTCCGGCCCAACGGCGAACCGCCGGCGTGGCGACACGTCGCTGAGCCGGACAGTGGGCAGCACGAAACTGCCCTTTGACGCTGGTAGCGTCACGAGTGGCCTCCTGGCTCCAATCCAGTGAGGTGCAAAGGTGACGTCTCGTTAACCCAACAGTGGCGGGGCGTCACCCTGTCCGCAGCGGCGAGAACTTCCCCTTCCCCGCCATCAGTGGACGCGCCCCATTCTCCCGGCCTCAGAGCCTCAGAATCGACATTCACAGGCCTTCGGCGAGTCGCGGGAAGCGGCGTATATCCCATCTATACCAACGGTTTTCGCGATTTCACTGCAAATCAAGGCAACTTCGGGCCAGCCCGCATTGAGCCTGTGATCCTCGGAATGGAAGCCCCTCCAGTCCGAGGCTGGGGGAAGGCAACAAGTCCTCCCCTGAGCCAAGGAAGCACAGTCGTGGTGCCACGTGGCTCGCTGACCGGTGGTTGGGTCCGGCGCCCGGTCGCGGCCAACATCTGCATCTCGTTGACACAGTGGAGATCGTTCCTTGTTCGCCAGTGACTTTTTCGGAGCCCTACTGGTCAGCCCCCTTGGTGTTTTCGGGACTGCCTCGCGTCTGAAGGCGATCCCATTTGCGCTACGGCTTCTGTTGCCGTTGCCTTGCCTTCATCCTTCTAATCTGGACGGTGTTTCGCGTGGACAATGCGCAGAGGCCAGGATTCTCTGGCATTCTGACCCGGGTCACTCGGTCCACGCGACAGGATGCGAGGACCGCGCCGAGCATGCTGCGAGCGGGACAAGGGGGATCTGAGTGCCGAGTCCGACGCCATATGCGCCGCTCGTGATGGCGGTCGCAGTGATCGCCGGATTGATCGTCTGGCTCGTCGGTAAGCGCCGACGGGGGGCGACGGTAGCGGCGATGCTGGTCGTGGCTTGGGGTGTCGTGATTGCTGCCACGCTAACACCGTCGCCGTACGCGGCCTTCGATCCTCAAGTCACATGCAAGTTCGCGTTCACGCTGGGGGAAGTGCCGAAGGAGCGACTCGCAAATGTACTTCTGTTCGTGCCTCTCGGTCTCGTGTCCTGGTTCGCGACATCCCGCTGGTTCTGGGTGGGACTCGCCGTTGTCGCTCCGTTCCTGATCGAATCCGCGCAGGGCCTTATCGTCGCGATGAATCGCGGCTGTGACGTCATGGACGTGGCCGCGAACGTGCTGGGCGTCGCCGTGGGCGTTGGACTCGCCGTGGTCGCTCGGCGGCTCTGGAAGCCAACCCCGGCCCAGTAAGGCAGATGTGCCGTTATCGCTCTCTCGGCGACTTGTACAACCGACCATCTTCTTGCTCCGACGGTCCGCATTTCTGGCCGATCTCCACTGTGTCAACGAGATGCAGATGATGGGTCGCGGCGCCCGTGACGGGCTGCCGCTGACCCCCTCACGTCCCTTGTGGGCCTATAACGTGGACGATGGAACCACGCGTGCAACCTCGCGGCCCCCGAATCTCGTGTAGAGAATGAGGCCCACTTGTCGGAGGTGATCCCCAGTGACGCACGCCAGCGAGACCGAGTTCCGTGACTGGGTCATGCGCGACCGGCAGGCTCTCCGAACCACCGCGTACATGTTGTGCAGCGACTGGCACCTGTCGGACGACCTGGTGCAGGAGGCCCTCTCGCGCCTGTTCGCGGCTTGGCCCCGTGTCAGGGCAGGCGGCGATCCTGGGGCCTATGCCCGTCGCGTCGTGGTCAACCTGTACCTCGATCACCGTCGCCGACCATGGCGACGGGAGGAGCCGACGGCAGTTCCCCCAGAGCCCGACCCCCTTGAGGACGCTCACCCGGCGGATGGTGTGAGGGCGGACGTCATCGCCGCGCTGGCAGACGTGCCGCCCGGCCAGCGAGCCGTGCTCGTGCTGCGGTTCTGGGAGGACCTCTCCGTCGAGCAGACAGCACGCGTGCTCAACACCAGCGAGGGGAACGTGAAGAGCCAGTCGAGCCGAGGACTCGCTGCTCTGCGAAGCGCGCTCCTCGCTCGGGGCCTCACCGACCTTCACACCGACCTAACGGAGCCCACATGACTGAGACACAGGCCAAGCAGGTCTTCCTTACCTCCTACACACGGCCGCACGAGGACTTGATCGATGTCGAGGCGGCCATCCGAGCCGGCCGCCGCCGCACGCGCCGTCGCTCCATCGCTCTCGGTGCTGCCGCCTCTGTCGTCGTGGCAGCCAGCGTCGTCATCGTCTCGACCACTGGCTGGCCGCAGTCCCCCCGTGAGAGCGGAACGACCGCGCAGGCCGGCTTCGTCCCGCAGGACAGCCGCCTTCGGCCGAGCCCAAGCGATCGCATCTTCGACGGACTCCCCGTCGACGTCGTGGTGGAAGTGCTGAACAACCCCGCCGCGCAGGCGAACATCGACATGCCCCTGCCGGCTGATGACCGCGACAGCATGTGGCAGGGAATGGTCGGCAACTTCGTGATGTGCCGCCAGTTGCTCGACGTGTACACGAAGTGGCCGAAGACCGGGGCCCCTCCCGTGCAGGAGTTGGCGATCGTGAGGCCTGACCACCCGCTGGAGCCGTCGTACGGCGACCTTCAGATGCTCTACCAGTTCTACGGCGAGCACATCCGCCACGGCCAGGTGACAACTTTGGCAGACGACCTGACCAATGACAGCGGCTGCGGGAAGTGGATTCCCGCCGCACCGGGCGACGTCTCAGGACCCACGATCGCCGAGGTTGTCCGCGGCACGAAGTGAGGACTCGGTTGCCATCCGCCGGCGAGCGTCGCTGGTTGCTTGCCTCGCATTTGGGGGTGACCACCCGTTGCGCTACAGCCGGCCGTTGGCATTGGCTTGTCTTCGTCCTTCGAATCCGGACCGTGTCTCGCGTGGACAATGTGCAGAAGCAAGAAATATCCGGCACTATCGCTCGCGTGAGGGCGGGGTTCTCGGCTGGTGATGCAACCGATGTGGACTCGATCTCGTCTTGGGTCTCGTGAAGGCATCCGAGGAGGTCGAGTTCACGGCGTTCGTTCGTGAGCACGGCGATGGTCTGCTGCGTTATGCGCGGCTTCTAGTGCCCGATGCGGTCGAGGCCGAGGACCTCATCCAGACCGCCTTGCTTCGGCTGTCGCGTCGGTGGTCCGACGGCCTGGATTCTCCGGTCGCGTATATGCGGACCACCCTGGTGAATCTCGCGAAGGACGGTGCCCGCCGTCGCCATCTTGTGCCTCGCCCTGTCGCGGTCATCGAGCCAAACCGGCCGGAGCCGGACTCTGACATGGCCGAGGCCATTGCGGCCCGAGAACGGCTGGATACCCTGTTGGCGGCGCTGCCGCCCAAGCAGCGCGCCACTGTCGTGCTTCGCATAGTGGACGGGCTATCCGAGGCTGAGACAGCCAAAGTGCTCGGCTGCTCGCCGGGCACCGTGAAGTCGAACCTGGCCCGTGGCCTGGACAAAGTTCGAGAGAACCTCCCCGCAACGCTGACCGCACCCGAGGAGGGATCGGCATGAGCACCCCCACACTGACGCCCGATGATGCGGCAGCCCTACTGCGCGACCTCGCCGCTACCGCCGCACCTGCCACGAAGTGCCCGCAGGACATGGCCAGCCGAGTCCTAGCGCGGCGTCGCCGTACCCGTGTTCGGCGGCGACTGGTGGTGGCGGGCGCGCTCACCCTGGTCGCTGGGTCACTCGCTGCGGGCACGTGGGTCGGGCACAGCCGGTACTTCGGCTACTACGAGCCCAGCGCCACGATGGCCCCGACGATCAACGCCGGCGATACCGCCGTCCTCGACAAGACACTGACCCCGCAGCGCGACGACCTCGTCCTGGTCACGGTCACCGCAGACGGAGCCCCCTTCGACGCGCTCAAGCGTGTGATCGGCCTGCCTGGCGACACCGTCGCGTGCCCTGCCACTCCGGAGGGCAGTTGCGACGGAGTCGAAGTCAACGGCATTCGCATCGACGATGCCTACCTGGCGGCGCTCACGACGAAGCCGTTCCCTGCCACGAAGGTGCCCGCCGACCGACTGTTCCTCCTTGGAGACAACCGTGCCGAATCGAGCGACTCCAGGAACTGGCAACCCCTCCCGCCAACGCCGATCAAGGGTGTGGTCGTCGAGATCAGGCGGCCCGGCCAAGCACCCGAGGCCGTGCCAGGAGCGCCTGCCCACGAGCGGCCCGGCAACAACCTCATCGACCCGCTCGGACCGGTCCCACCCGCCTCGGTCCAGTCGGTCGCGCCAACGCCCTGACAGGCGATAGGTGCCGTTATCGATCTGACAGCCACCGCTATCTGACTGCCGACAAGGCAGGTCAATCGTCAGCATCAAATGCGAGGCAAATGCTTTTTGTTGGGCGTACATCACCGCGACGCGGCAACCACCGAGAGTGTTGTCCTCGCACAGTCGGGGTGATCCTCACGTACCTCCACGGATTCCGAGAGCGCAATCTCCGAACTGCCAGTGCATAACGCCTCGTCGGCTGCTCAGCCTGTCTGTCACCAGCCCTGTCGGCGGTCACCCACCATCAACAGAATCAGTGGGGACATCAGCGCGTCGAGTCGTGGTTGGGCCTGCGCTGGACAGTGCGTCACCAGAATCGAAGATTCGTGTTACCAGCCTCGAGTCGCACCTGGCCCTGGCCTGCGGCTACGGAGTTTCCCCGGTGCCCCAACGGCCCGGGGACACGGACATTTCCTTGGAGAAATGGCCCCGCATCCTGCGCTGGCAGCATATCGGCGGGGTGATGAGAAGGCACGAGGGCATTCGTTCGCGTACCAAGTCCAGTGAGTTGTCACGATGAATTACTTATTGCGGGCGAAGGCCGCGGCGCTCAGTCGCCCGCGCCCATCGCGCCTCGCTTGGCGTCAGCGGCTGCGTACCAGTGGCGCACCCCGGTTGCGTCGCGTCCGTTGCGAATCAGGTTGGCCATGACCTGCATCGACTGGTCGACGTGGCGGAAGAAGAGTTGATAGCCCTCGCAAAGGTAATGCAGTCCGGGCTTGCCATCGGGGGTGGTGAGGAAGCGGTCCTTGGGGCATCCGCCGTTGCAGGCGAACCGAACGTCGCACGACAGGCAGTACGCGGGCAGCGTGTCGAGCTTCGCCGACCCGAAGGCGCGCTGCTGCGAGGAGTCAACGAGTTGCAGCAGGGTGCGGCCGTCCGCGATGTTGCCCAGCAAGTAGTCGGGCTCGACGTAGTGGTCGCAGGAGTAGAGGTCGCCGTTGTGCTCGAGGGCGACCGCGTCGCCGCAGGTTCGCGCGTGTACGCACAGCCCTACCTGGTCCATGCCCATCCAGTGCGCGAGCGCCGTGTCGAACATCGATACAAAGACATCGCCGACGTCGTGGCGGGCCCATTCCCCGAACACGTCGATAAGGAATCGCCCATACTGCGTCGCGCCCACCGTGCGATGTGTGACGAGGTCACCCTCCTGTCGGTAGAGCGGTCGTGGCCCGGGCCGTCCGCCCCACCCGGTCTCCGCGAGCCGCTGGACTCGCCGCCGAGGAAGCCGTAGAAACGCTCGAAGCCGCGCCCGAGGGGCCAGCGCTTCTTCCAGGCCGCCATCCCGGTCTCCTCTCCCGGGGTGAGGTGCCACTTGCCGACGCAGTACGTGTTGTAGCCGTTCTCTACCAGGACCTCGGAAATGAACCCGTTCTCGAACGGGATCCGGGTCGAGATTCCCGGGAAGCCCGAGGAGAACTCGGCGATGGTCGCCATGCCATTCGACGTCGCGTTGCGGCCGGTCAGCAACGAGGCACGTGTCGGCGAGCACAACGCCGTCGTGTGGAAGTTCGAGTACTTGACCCCGAGGTCCGCAATCCGGCTCATCGTGGGCGTGCGCACCGGACCGCCGAAGCAGTCCATCGTTCCGTAGCCCACGTCGTCCCAGACCACGAACAGGATGTTGGGCGCACCCTTTGTTGCCCTCGGAGCGAGGAACGGCTCCCAGTCCGGAACGGAATCCCGGATGTCCAACTCAATCTTGCCCGCGAAATCCGACGCCACGATCCCCCGCCTCTCACGATGGCCACGACTCTCACGGTCGTGGTTGTTCGTTTCTCGTCAGCCTGCTTGGTGAGACCTCGCCACCTCACCGGCATCTGTCGAATTGCTGGACACCACGTGATCCTGCCACCGCATACCGGTCGGCCGCCGGGTCAGAAGGGTGCCTCCCGCGAGCCTCACACATACGGTGGAGCCGGCGAGCATTGGCGGGCGCGAAGATCAACGGGAGCCATCCCAGGCGTCTGGGCACCACATCGACCCGCTGCGAAGACTCACCGTCGCGAAGCCGTGCGTCACTGATGCGGCATTGTGATGACATGACCGAATCCGATAACGCCGTTCCTCGAGGTGCGTCGACCCACGACTGGCGCACCAACGGCGTACACGTCGTTCGCGCCAACGACCTCGACACCAATACTGCGCAGACTCTGGGAATGAACAGAGCCGCCGCGATCACCGCCGCTCAGCACGGCGCGCAGTTTCTCTGGGCCGGAACCGTCGACATTCACGCGGGCGCAGCAACCGGAGCTCACCATCACGGACCGGTCGAAAGTGTCATCTACGTCGTGAGCGGAAACGCACGGATGAGATGGGGTGACCGACTCGAGTTCATCGCGGAAGCCGGTCCCGGCGACTTCATCCACGTGCCGCCGTACGTTCCACATCAGGAAATCAACGCGAGCGATGACGAGACGCTGTCGTGTGTGCTTGTGAGATCAGGGCAGGATCCAGTCGTGGTCAACCTCGACGACATCGACGTTGAGCACTCACCTCAACCGATTGAGTGGATCGATGACCTGCACACCTCACGGCGCGCGTGAGGTCTAGCCAGGAAGAGCAGTCCAGATTCCCGACACGATCACGATGCCGCGACCACCCGTATCGGGCGCCCACGACCACGTGCTTGGGCTCGAGTCGACAACCGTGTAGGTGCCCGGTTCGAGCGACACATTGGGCGTGGCAGTCCAGTAGGCATTAGGAACTCCGCCCTGACCATCACTGCCGACCGTAGGCCAGGGGCCGTAGACGGTTCCGTCTGCAGACTTCAGCGATATTTGGCCGGGGGCTGCACCGCCGTTGTCGTAGTGATACGTCACGATCGAGGTGACGAACAAGCGCGTCTCGATCGTGAATTTCGATGGCTTGCTCGGACCGCTTGAAATTCCAGCAATCGACTCGACCGAGAAGACCTTTTCTACGGGGCCGGTGGGGAGTGCCGTGGGTTCGTCAGTAGGAACGGGCTCCGTGGGAGCGGGAGTCGTAGGAACGGGCTCCGTGGGAGCGGGAGTCGTAGGAGCGGGCGTCGTCGGAGCGGGACTTGCGCCTGCCGCACTATCGCTCGTTCCATCCGTACCTGCAGGTCGTGTGAATGCGTCACCGGTGGTGATGTTGATGATGGTGAAGTCGGTAATGACCGTGGTGTTGTTGATGATGATCGTCACCGCGGCCGGATTCCATTCAGGCCATGTTGGTCCGGAATAGACGGGCGACGAAATGCGCGTGGGCGGTGCGGTCAATGGGTTTCCGCAGAAGCAACGCACCACCGGTTGGCCGCGATCGTTGACAAGAACAGCGGTACCGGCCTGTAGCACCGAAAGGAACGATGTGACGGCGCCGTTCGCGTAACCGTGATTCACCACGATGGTGTCAGCTCGCAGTATCACTGAAGTGAGGCGGCGCACAAACGGCGCGATGTCTGCTACCGCGATTCCAACGACGCCGGCCCAGGCGGTCGCCTTCTCAGGGTTGGTCGCAAGGAAGCCGATCAGTTGCTCTCGGTCACACGAGGCAATGTTGAGGGAGCCACCGTAAAGCCCAACCTGGCCACCAGGAACGACAGTCGGCGCATCGACCTTCGCAGGGGTGATCTTCACGTCACTGCCGGCCGCAGGAGTAAATGGATTATCGGCGGTGTTGATCGGCACCGCGATGATGTCGGTGTTTCCGGAAGCCGTGCCGCTACCAATCGCGGGACCAGCTACTCCCGAGGCGTTATTGCCAGAGTTGCGCCCACCCCACCAGATGCCACCGCCGATCGCGACTCCGAGCAATGCCAGCGACAGAATCACGATGACAGCGATGCGCCACGGGTTGCGTGTGTGAGTCGTGGGTGTAACTGGTCCCTGGCTTGTCGAATTCGACACCACAACCACCCGCTTCGGATGACCATCATGTGCAAGCGGCTAGGACGCCACAACTGCATCTCTCACGCTACGCCAATGGCGTGGAGTGGGCGGTGGCCCGCGCGCAATCGGGGGACACCACTCACTCGCGCGAAGGGTTAGCGAGGTGTGAGCGAGAGGCGAGTGGCCATCGTGCGCAGCGCGTCGATCTGCTCGTCGGGAGTTCCGAACACCGGGTGCAGTAACACCTGATCGGCGCCCGCGGCCAGGTGTGCACTCACCCGCGCCTCCACCTCATCGGCCGAACCCCACGCGACGAGCGAGTCGACGAGGTGATCGGAGCCACCATTGGCAATGTCGCTCTCACTGAAGCCCTGCGCTTGCAGCGACGACTGGTAGTTGGGCTGGCCGAGGTACCACGACAGGTGTGCGCGTGCCAGACGTCGCGCCTCTCCCTCGTCATCGGCCAGAACATAACTCTGCTCGACGATGAGAAGTGGTTGCGCCCCAAGCACCGAACGCGCGTGCGCGGTGTGCTCGGTCGTCACCATGTAAGTGTGCGCACCATCCGCCTTCTCGGCCCCCAGCGCCATCATCTTGTCGCGCAGTGCGCCAATGACGACCGGCATCGCAGTTGTGGCCTGAGGTGCGTCATACGTCGCAGTTGACAGCGCCGACAGATACTCGCTCATGGTTGTGTACGGAGTGGCGTACTCGTAGCCGCGCGCTGCGTTGAGCACGCGATGACTTACCCCCAGACCGAGAACAAATCGGCCGTCGTACGCCTCGGCAAGGGCCTGCGCTCCGTTGTGCGCGGCGACCGCATCGCGTGCCCACACACTCGTGATGCCTGTTCCGATACTGAGCGTTTCGGTCATGCTCAGCAGCAGTCCGGCGTGAACGAGTGACTCTTTGCTTGACGGATTCTCCGGAATCCACAACGACGAATAACCCAGTCGCTCAACCTCGCGCGCGTATTTGCGCTCAAAGTCCGCCGACCACGCGCCCGCGTCGGTGCACCACACACCCCATGAAGAGTTGGAAGCGCGCCATGCAGAGACTGCGTCAAGATTCGTCACTGAAGAATACCTTTCATGGGTGGGCAGAGCATCGAGCGTGTACTACCCCCTGGAACTTGCCACGAGTGATTCGTCGCGAAGCCTAGCGCCAGCCTCTGCGGTGATTTCCAGCGATCGCACTCGGCGCGCGTGATCAAATACCTGGCTGGTCACGATGATCTCGTCGGCAGATGTGCGCTCTGCGAATGCGGCGATTCCTGCTGCGACGGTGTCGAGCGAACCAACAACCGATCGATCCGCCACTTCATCAACAAGTGGCTGCCAGTCGCTCGGGTAGAGCGAACGAATGTCGTCGACTGGCGGAGGAAGTTGTCCGGCACTTCCACTTCGCATGTTCACGAACGACTGCTGCGTAGATGTAAAGAGATACCGCGCTTCCTCATCAGTCGGTGCTGCCGTCACGTTGAGCCCCACGATGACGTAGGGCTGTTGCAAGGATGCAGACGGCTTGAACCTGTCGCGATAGATCCGCAGGGCGATGTCGAGATCAGCCGGGGCGAAATGCGAAGCGAATGCGTAGGGAAGACCAAAGGCCGCGGCAAGTTGCGCACCGTACGTCGACGAGCCGAGGATATAAATCGGTACCTTGGTTCCCTCGCCCGGCACGGCATGAACCCGTTGCCCAGGGGCGGGGTCACCAAGATAGGCCATGAGTTCGAGCACGTCTTGCGGATACTCATCGATGTCGCCGGCCAACGTGCGCCGCAGTGCCCGAGACGTCATCTGGTCGGTTCCGGGAGCGCGACCCAAGCCAAGGTCGATGCGATCGGGATACAGACTCGCGAGCGTTCCGAACTGCTCAGCGATAATCAGGGGCGCGTGATTCGGCAGCATCACACCACCCGCGCCGACTCGAATCGTGCTCGTGCCTTCGGCGACGTACCCGATGGCCACCGAAGTCGCCGCGCTCGCGATTCCAGGCATGTTGTGGTGTTCGGCGAGCCAGAAACGCTTGAAACCGAGGCGCTCGGCATGCACGGCCAGATCGCGACTATTGCGCAGCGCCTGACCGGCGTTTGAACCTTCACTGATATGTGCGAGATCAAGAAACGAGAGGGTGGTCACGCACTAAGACTAGGAGGTAGTCACACGCGGCCGAACCTTCCCTACAAATGCAGCGGTTTAATGGGCGCCGCAATCAACGACGGATCGTCACGCCAGTTGACGCCGGGAACATCGATGTACAACTCGATTTCGTTGCCATCAGGATCGGCGATGTAGACGCTGTGCGTCACGGTGTGATCGCTCGCTCCGAGAATCATCACGCCGTTCTCCTGCAACACCGCGAGAACCTCGCGCAGTTCGTCGTCGCTGTCGCCCACTTTCAGCCCGAAGTGATACATGCCCAACCGCCGGCCCATGGGAATGGGCGCTGCATCGGGTCCTACCTCGATCAACAACAGTTCGTGGTGCGTGCGGTTCGACGGCGCACTGAAAGCGAATGCGCGCAGCGGCAGTGCTTCGGTGCCAACCTCGAGAATGGGGTGCCAGCCGAGCACATCACGGTAGAAGTGCACCGACGTTTCAAGGTTGCGCACGTAGAGCACCAAGTGCCCTAGTTCCTTGATCTCCACCATGGCCTCTTTCGGGAGGTAACCAGTCGCCTAAAAGTCAGCATAGGCACTCGCACCGACCGATTGTTAGGACGGTGGCGGAACCGTTACAACGTTGCCGCGGCCCCTTCGTTTGGCGTCGTACATCGCTCGGTCAGCGCGGGCAATAAGAACATCCGCATCTTCGCCCGGCGACCGCAACGTCACGCCGATACTCATACCGACCTTCACGATTTCACTTTCGACGTAAAGCGGCGCGACCACTGCCCGACGCACCTTGTCCGCTACCGAGAAAGCGTCGCCGAGATCATGTACTCCGTCAAGAATGACGAGGAACTCGTCGCCACCCGTTCGCCCCACCGAGTCGCCTTCTCGCACCGTGACGCGAATGCGATCGACGACAGATTTCAGCACGGCATCACCCGCTGCGTGACCCAGCCGATCATTGATGGCCTTAAAGCCATCAAGATCACAGAACAACACCGCTGAGTGGGGCCCCGGGTGCCGGCGTGAACCTCCGGTTTCGACCAATCGCCTCAGTACTTCGTCGCGTTTGAGCGCGCCGGTGAGGTCGTCGTACCGCGCTCGACGCAACAACTCCGATTCGAACTCCACCACGTTGTCAATCGTGCGGAACGAGGCAACGAACTCCTGCGTCGGTCCTTTCTCATCGGCTGCCGGTCCCGCATGGATCTCCACCCAGTGGAAGTCTCCGTCACTGTCGCGCAAGCGCATGCGCGTGATGACCGTGGATCCGTTAACGACCTGAAGCAGGTGGTTGTGAGCTTGTGCAATGTCGTCAGGATGCATGAACTCCTCAAGTGAGCGTCCCACCCACTGCTCGAACGACCAGCCCAGCATGCGCGTGAGCGAAGGAGAGACCCAATCCATGCGGTCGCCGGTGGCGCGCAGCACCACATCCGACGCGTTTTCGGCCAAGGTTCGGAACTGACGCTCCGAGGTAGCGACAGTGGCGGCGGCGGAATGTCGATCGGTGACATCGCGCCAGGTCAAACTGAGTCGATCGTTGGAAGCACCTCGCGCCCGAATGTCGTAGTACCGCGGCTCTCCCAACAATTCATTGTTGTACCGGAAATCGTCAACCACTGTCGGCTCTTCTTGATCAACGGCCTGGGCGTAGATAGCCAGCAGTCCTGACGTATCGATTCCCGGCAGGGTGTCAAGCATCCGAGAACCCATCAATTGCTCGCGGCTCATCGTCAAGTACTCACACGCGGCGTCGTTCACCTCGGTGTACACGAAGTCGACCACGCTGCCCGCGGCATCACGAACCGAGGTCACGAGCACCAACGGGTCAAGGACCGCACCCATGGTCACGCGCAGCAGTTCCTCGTCGTTTTCCGCGCGGAGTCGTGCGGTGACGAGATCGTCGACATTGCGCATGACGACCACGGCCGACGTCATCTGTCCCTTGTCGTTGATCACGGTGGTCGACTTCACCGACATCCACACGTAGGTTCCGTCTTTGCATCGAATTCTGGTGATGGTGCCGCCAACTGGGTTGGGCTCGCCCTGTGGGGTGTACACCTCGTCGCGAGCTCGCTGAATCGAGTCGCGGTCGTCTGGGTGGACCAGATCGATCAACGCCGTGCCGAGCAGATCGTCAGCGGTCCATCCCAGACCGCTCTCAGCATTCGGTGACATCCACCTCAGGGTGCGATCAGGCGCCATGAGGTACACCACGTCGGTACCGTTGTCAGCCAGGAGTTCATAGTGTTCACGTAGTTGCACGTGTGCGGTCATGTCGACGATCTGCGAGACGAAGTAGTCGACAGCACCGTCGCTCGTTCGAACACACGCGACGAAGAGATCGCCCCAGATCACCGAACCATCAGCGTGCAGATATCTCTTCAGCAGCCGATACGTGTCGCGCTTGCCCGCGAGGATCTCGTTTGTGAGCGCGACGTCGATGCCAAGATCGTCAGCGTGGGTCAACTGCTGCCACGTCGACCGCATCAGACTCGGCTCATCGAGCCCCAGCATCCGACACAGCGCCGCATTGACACCGAGGAAGGCCCCGTCGGGGGCTACCAACATCATGCCAACGGCCGAGTTGGCCATTGCCCACTCGAACCGGTCGGAAGCCTCGGGACCGCGACTACTAGCCATCCACGTCACACTTTCACAGCACTCTCGGCTTTACGAATTCCTTCCGGGCCAAATGGACACCTGTCACCCGGCATAGGCTCAAGTCCGTGACGCACCTAGCGAGGAGGCCTCAGTGAGACTGTCGCGCCGGTGGTTGAGCCGCCGAAACCTAGCCAACGTCGACGACGCCCGAACTGTTTGCCCCATCTGCGGCACCTACGACTCCTTCGTCGCTCTCAGCGAATGGTCGCGCGACGACCTCACGTGCACCGGGTGTCACAACGGTTCGGTGCCGCGCGAACGAGCCGTGGCCCTCGCCCTACGCGACTACGCTCCCGAGTGGCGTGTGCAGCGCATCCTTGAATGCTCCCCCGCCCCACGAGGTATTTCCGTTGAGTTAATGCGCACTGCACGCCACTACCAAGCGATCAACCTGTTCCCCGATAAACCGCTGGGCGCCGTCGTGAACAGCGTCCGCAACGAAGACCTCGAGGCGATGTCATTCGCCGACTCATCCTTCGACGTATTCGTCTCGCTTGACGTGCTCGAACACGTTCCGCACCCGGAAACTGCAGTGCGCGAAATCAGTCGGGTCGTGACGCCGAATGGATTCGCGTTCCTCACCTTTCCCATCCGTAAGCATCAAGTTGAGCCAGTGATCGCTCGAGCCGTCATGAGCGATGACGGCACGGTCGACCACCTGGCCGAACCTGAGTGGCACGGTAACCCGTTCAGCTCTGACGGATCATTGGTGTTCACCGACTTTGGCTACGACGTTCACCAGTGGCTCT
>Ga0194043_1000562_pt1 | contig 20713 bp, 18 predicted proteins | sample JunL4415m_MetaG_FD_161274 | JGI IMG/M metagenome (GOLD analysis project Ga0194043, IMG submission 161274) | Anoxic zone freshwater microbial communities from boreal shield lake in IISD Experimental Lakes Area, Ontario, Canada - Jun2016-L442-15m | ecosystem: Environmental > Aquatic > Freshwater >...
CACCGACGTTGTCATCGCGGAACAAGTCATCTTGGCAACTGCCACGGCGGTTACCGAGAAACCGGAATGGCGCGACCAAGTTCTCGATGCACCCAAGGTTTGGGGAATCGAGCGGTTTGGACCGCAAGGCATCGTGATCCGTCTCGTGATCAAGACTCGTCCGGATAAGCAATTCAACTTGATGCGGGAACTGCGCGGCGAGTTGAAGGGTGCTCTCGAAGTGGCCGGAGTTCCATTGGCATTTGAGCAAGCACTGCGAGTGCAATGGGACCCGGGTCTAGCGCCACCGATAGTCGAGTGAGCGGCGGCTTCGGTCACAATTAGTCGTCGCAGTGAGCTAGTTGTCGCAGTTAGCTTTCTTGGTTCGGCGGTTCGGTATCGGTTGCAAGTGTCACCATTACTGACGGCTCTCCTTCAGCGAGTTCTTCGTAACGTATCTCGGCGATCGCTCCTGCGTTTGACAGGTCAATTGAAGCCGCTCGAATCGCGGCGAGCCGCAAAGCGGTGTCGCGAATCACAACTCGATCGATCTCAGTTTTGAGCGAACGTTTGGCCTCGGTCTTGGCCTTGCGCACTTCGCCAAGGACCCATTCGGCCAGTTCGATGACGAGCGGATCGCTGTTACCTGCGAGCTGCCGCAGCTCATCGGCGTCCGGCCACGTTGATCGATGGATTGAACCTTCCTGCCACCACGACCAGACCTCCTCGGTGACAAAGGGCAAGAACGGTGCCAAGAGTCGCAACAGGGTTGACAGGGCGGTTTGCAGCGCGGCTTGAGCCGATGCGGCTGCTGCTTCGCCATGCGATCCATATGCTCGGGCTTTGACAAGTTCAAGGTAGGTATCGCAGAAATTCCAGAAGAACGCTTCGGTGCGTTCCAACGCGCGGGCATAGTCGTAACCGTCGAACGCGCGAGTGGCTTCATCGACGAGATCGGCAAGTCGGGCGACCATAGCGCGATCAATTGGTTCGGTGATTAGCGTCGCGGAAACTGGTCCAGGAACCTCGGCGGTGCCGAGTGCAAAGCGCGATGCGTTCAACAGTTTGATGGCGAGTCGACGGCCGACTTTCATTTGGCCTTCGTCGACTGCGGTGTCAGTTCCGGCTCGACCATTTGCAGCCCAGTAGCGAACGCCGTCGGCTCCGAATTGATCGATCATCGGACGAGGTGTGACGACGTTGCCTTTCGACTTGGACATCTTCTTGCGGTCGGGATCAAGTACCCACCCCGACAACGCCGCGTTCGACCACGGGAGTGAACCGTGCTCGAGATGCGAGCGGAGCACCGTCGAAAATAGCCACGTGCGAATGATGTCGTGACCTTGCGGTCGAAGGTCCATGGGGAACGTGCGGGCGAACAGATCATCGTCTTCGCCCCAACCGGTTGCGATCTGCGGGGTCAGTGACGATGTTGCCCACGTATCCATGATGTCGGGGTCACCGATGAAGCCGTTTGGTTCACCGCGTTGGGATTGGTCGAAACCATCTGGCGCGTCGACTGAAGGATCAACCGGAAGCCGGTCTTCGCTTGGCACGAGCGGTTGATCATGATCGACATTTCCGTGGGTATCGATGCGGTACCAAATCGGTAGCGGAACTCCAAAGAAACGTTGGCGCGAAATAAGCCAGTCGCCGTTGAGGCCGTTAATCCAATTCTCGAATCGCACCTGCATGTAGGGCGGGTGCCACTGCAGCTGTTTGCCGCGCTCAACTAATGCGTCGCGAACCGACGCGTCTCTTCCACCATTGCTGATGTACCACTGACGACTGGTCACGATTTCGAGTGGCCGATCGCCTTTTTCATAGTATTTGACCAAGTGCGAAATCGGTCGCGGTTCGCCAACGAGCATGTTGTTTTCGCTGAGCAACTCAACGATTCGCACTTGCGCTTGCTTGGCGGTCTTACCCGCGAGTTCGGCGTAGTGCTCGATTCCTCGGCTGTCGGTTATCCAATCGGGCAATTCGAGGGCGATGCGGCCACTAGTCCCAAGGACTGATCGAGTTGGTAACTGCAATTCGCGCCACCAGATCACGTCAGTCAAGTCGCCAAAGGTGCAGATCATGGCGATTCCGGATCCTTTTTCGGGGTCGGCGAGTTCGTGCGCACGAACCTCCACCTCAACTCCGAAAAGAGGAGTGCGAACGGTGGTCCCGAACAGCGATTGGTAACGAACGTCATCAGGGTGCGCAACGAGAGCGACGCAGGCGGGAAGCAACTCGGGTCGAGTTGTTTCGATAAAGACCGGATCGCCACCCGTGGTCGAAGCGAACGGAATGCGATGGTATGCACCGGGCACCTCGCGGTCTTCGAGTTCGGCCTGGGCGACCGCCGATCGGAAGTCCACGTCCCACAGCACTGGTGCTTCAGCTTGGTATGCCTCGCCGCGAGCAAGGTTGCGGAGAAACGCGCGTTGTGCAACTCGTTGCGAACGTTCTTCGATGGTTGTGTAAGTCATTGACCAATCGACTGAAAGTCCAAGGGCTTGCCACACGTCTTCGAATGCTTCTTCGTCGACCGCTGTGAGTTGCTCGCAAAGTTCGATGAAGTTGCGTCGCGAAATGGCGGTTGTTTGTTTGCCGGGTTTGTCGGGCGTGACGAAATCGGGGTCATATGCCAACGAAGGGTCACATTGCACGCCGTAGAAGTTCTGAACCCGTCGTTCAGTTGGCAGACCGTTATCGTCCCAACCCATTGGGTAGAAGACTTCTTTGCCTCGCATGCGTTGAAAGCGGGCAATGGTGTCGGTATGGGTATAGCTGAATACATGGCCGACGTGAAGTGAACCGCTGACCGTCGGTGGTGGCGTATCGATGGCATAGATGTCTTCTCGGGACTTCGTTCGATCAAAGCGAAAGGTGCCGCGATGTAGCCACGCGGCACGCCACTTGTCCTCGAGTCCATCGAGGGTGGGCTTTTCGGGCACGGACCAGGTGGGAAGTGATGGGCTCATTGGCTCCCACGGTAGTTGGCCGGTCGGCGAAGTCCGAAAGGCGGTGGGGTTGCGGGAGCGAAGCGAGCCTGCAACTAGCCTGCTTGCATGCTGCAGTTGTTCGACACCGCGCAAGGCCGCGTCGTCCCGTTCGAGACTCGTGAACCGGGCAAAGTCGCGATGTATGTCTGTGGCCCGACGGTCTATGGCCCACCACACTTAGGCCATGGCCGCTTTTCGTTGGTGTTTGATGTGCTTCGTCGTTACCTCGAGTGGAGCGGGTTCGAGGTCACCTATGTGTCAAACATCACCGACATTGACGACAAGATCATCGAACGAGCAATCGCCGAGGACCGCTCGGCTGACGAAGTGGCGCGTAAATGCGAAAAAATTTGGTACCAAGCAATGGATGGCATTGGCGTCAAGCGCCCAACATTTGATCCGCACGCCACGGCTTATGTTCCCCAAATGGTGGCGCTGGTTTCGGAACTTGTCGCAAAAGGCGACGCGTATGAAACCAGTGATGGGGTGTATTTCACGCCTCGATCAGTGCCTGATTACGGGCTCCTCGCTCGGCAATCGCTCGACAGTTTGCAAGCGGGTGCGCGTGTCGAAGCTACCGACGAAAAGCGGTCGGCGGTTGACTTCGCATTGTGGAAGAAAGCAAAGCCCGGCGAGCCATCGTGGCCGTCACCGTGGGGCGACGGTCGTCCGGGATGGCACACCGAGTGCGTGGTGATGTCACTTGATCTCTTGGGTGACGGGTTCGACCTTCACGGCGGGGGACAAGACCTTGCGTTTCCTCATCACGAAAATGAGCGAGCGCAGGCGATCGCGTCTGGTCATGAGTTCGCGACGCATTGGGCGCACAACGGATTTGTCGAAATCGGCGGCGAGAAGATGTCGAAGAGCCTCGGCAATTTCACCAACCTGATGGATTTGCTCAAATCGACTGATCCGCGTGCGTATCGACTGTTGGTTTTGCGCAGCCATTATCGAGCGCCGATCGAAGTTACCAAGGCGACGACCGATGACGCGTCAAAAGCCCTGCAGCGACTCGATGAGTTTTCGCGTCGGGCCGGCGAGTCATCGCCCGAAGATGCTGATGTCGAACTGCTCGATGAGTTCAGGAGGCTCATGGACGACGACCTCAACACCCCGGGAGCGTTCGCGCTGATGTTCACCCTGGTTCGTCAAGGCAACCAAGCTCTCGACGCCGATGACGATGCCACCGTCGCCCGAATGGTCGCGACTGTGCGCGAAATTGCTGGCGCAGTTGGACTTGAACTGGCCCGGCCCCAAGCGCCAGTGGCCATCGATGATGAGGCCGAAGGCCTCGCCCGCCAGCGCGATGATGCCCGGGCGGCAAAGGAATGGGATCGGGCTGATCTGCTTCGAAAGCAACTCGAGGGGCTTGGCTATATCGTCGACGACACTGCAAAAGGGACCGAAATTCGTCGAACCTGATTTGACCTGAGCGCACAAAGCGCGTTCGCTTGGTCGGTGCCCCGATCGTCATCGCGTGAGCGAGAGCCACTTCCACAAGGATTCGGCACCATCTGGACGACGGTCGCGATTGACCTCATTGGGTTCGGAATCGTGCTCCCCATCTTGCCGTTGTACGCCAAGCAATTCGGTGCGTCACCGCTGACTATTGGTTTGATTGTGGCGAGTTTCTCGCTGGCCCAGATGGCATGTGCCCCTTTGTGGGGTCGATTGTCTGACCGCATTGGCCGCAAACCTGTATTAATCCTGTCGCTGTTCGGTACTGCAGTTGGGAGCCTGTTTACCGGGCTTGCCGGTGCCATCCCGTTGCTTTTTTTGGGTCGAATGATCGACGGCGCTTCGGGGGCTAGCGTTTCAGTGGCACAAGCGTCAGTTGCCGACATCGCCCAACCACGCGATCGGGCGCGCTTGATGGGATTGCTCGGTGCCGCTTTTGGCGTTGGTTTTGTTGCTGGCCCAGCCATTGGGGCAATCGGTGCGTTGTGGGGTGCGCGGGTTCCGTTTTTTATTGCCGCATTGATCTCGGCGGCAAACGCGGTTGTGGCGATTTGGCGCTTGCCGGAAACAGCACCTCCGATGGGTATTCCGAGCGCGACTTCAACGGAAAAGTCACTAGCCGGCGAAGCTCAATTCGAAGCCGAGATGGAGCGAGCGGGAACACTTGATGGACCACAACCAGAGCTGATCCTTGACCGGTCCGATGGCGACGCGGCGGTTGGCAATGAGCGTTCGCACAATCGTGCTGCGATCATGCGACTGATCACGGTGTCGTTTGTCGGAATGATCGCCTTTAGCGGTTTCGAGGCGACGTTTGCGTTGCTGACGAGCGATCGGTTTGGGTTGAAACTGTCGGGAACCGGAGCGGTGTTCACCGCAATTGGATTGGCTTTAGTGGTGGTGCAGGTGTCATTGATCGGTCCAGTCAATGACCGCGTTGGCGAAGCGACCACATTGCGAATTGGACTCGGGTGCAACGCGGTTGGGTTGGTGTTGTTAGCCGTAAGTTTCAATTGGGTCACACTGGTACCGGCCTTGGCTTTGTTGGTTTTCGGTCAAGGATTGATTACACCGACGCTGTCTTCTGCCGTCGCCGGCCGCGCTGGACCACAGCGTGGCCAATGGTTGGGCTGGCAACAGTCGGCCGGCGGCCTTGCCCGAGTCATCGGGCCAATCATGGCCGGGGCGCTCTATGAACGCGTTCGTCCGGGCGCCCCTTACGTGGTTGGAGCGCTCGTCGTCGCCTTAGCCATCGCGCTACTTCCACAAGCAATGCCTACCGAAACTGATGCGCTGGTAAGCGGGTAAGCGCGGGCGAAATCCGAGAAGCAAACTTGAAGCGGGTTGTCGCGAAATCGCAGAGATTGTCACCAATTGACACTCGGGGCTACCGTCGAAACGACCCATTGGTAACGTCAACGTTTCACACGTCTCGAACTAGGAGTAACTCCCCTCATGCCAGATGTCTCATTTCAGCTCAATGAGGATCAGATCACGTTACAAAAGTGGATCCACGATTTCGCTGTGGACACGATCCGACCGGCCGCCGAAGAATGGGATGAACGCGAAGAGTTCCCGTGGCCGATTGTGCAGGAGGCAGCCAAGATTGGGTTGTACAGCCTGGACTTCATGGCTGATGCGATGATGAACGATCCCACTGGTCTGACGATGGTGGTAGCGATCGAGGAATTGTTTTGGGGTGACGCTGGTATCGGGTTAGCCATCATGGGTAGCGGATTGGCGGCCGCAGGAATCATGGGCAACGGCACACCTGAGCAGGTCATGGAGTGGGTGCCGCAGTGTTACGGCACTCCCGATGATGTGAAGCTCGGCGCGTTTTGTGTAAGCGAACCCGATGCTGGCTCGGACGTATCCGCGCTTCGTACGAAGGCGGTCTATGACGAGGCCAAAGACGAGTGGGTACTGAACGGCACCAAGGCATGGATCACTAATGGTGGCATCGCCGATATCCATGTGGTGGTCGCGACGGTTGATCCCGAACTCCGTGGGCGTGGTCAAGCGAGCTTCATCATTCCGCCCAATACACCGGGACTTTCGCAGGGCCAGAAATACAAGAAGATGGGCATTAAGGCGTCACACACCGCGGAGGTGGTTCTTGAAGATGTGCGGGTGCCGGGAATGTGCCTATTGGGTGGCAAAGACAAACTTGACGAAAAATTGGCTCGTGCTCGCGAAGCACTAAAGAATCCGGTCGCCCACACCGGCGGCAAGCAACCGGCGATGGCAACGTTTGAAGCGACCCGACCGTCGGTTGCCGCGCAAGCAGTGGGCGTGGCTCGGGCGGCATATGAATATGCATTGCAGTATGCGACCGAACGAGTCGCGTTCGGGAAACCAATCGCGATGCACCAGGGCATCGGATTCATGTTGGCGGACATGGCCACTGAAGTGGAAGCGGCTCGATTGTTGGTTTGGAAAGCAGCATGGCTGGCGAAAAATGGGAGCTTTCAGAACGCGGAAGGTTCGATGTGTAAGCTGAAGGCTGGTCGCACCGCAGTCTGGGTGACCGAACGGGCGATCCAGATTTTGGGCGGTTACGGCTATGTGCGCGAGTACCCCGTTGAGCGCTGGCACCGAGATGCCAAAATATTTGACATCTTTGAAGGAACCGAGCAGATCCAGCAGCTCGTGATTAGCCGAGCCATTACGGGGCTGCGGGTCGAGTAACGACAAGCCGGCGAATTTCGCCTAACGTGAGTAAGGGTCGAAACTCGCGACTGCGGATTTTCAAACGACCACTCTTGAACCGGAGAAAAAATTAATGAAACGAATATTCGCTTGCGTCGGAGCGGTTGCGCTCTTGACGGCGATTTCGGTCGCGGCGATCAATCCAGTTGGGGCCGCAGCGCCGTCAACCCCTGCGGTGGCGATCCTGGATTCGTTTGACGTTCCCTTCCATTTTGACAGTTCTAACTCTTACGTGAATTTCGTCCATGGACTAAATCTTGATGGGCAAACAAGCCAGTATGACGGCGGTAACGCGGTCAGCGTTTGTGCGACTGCCGACATCGGAAACAGCGAAAGTTTCGATCAGGAATTTGGTAATTCAACGCTCCGCGATTTCAACGGTGCGACCGAATTAACCGTCGATGTGTTCGGTGGTTACTTCCCTGACGGCGTTGACTGTACGAATGCCGTATCGCCCATCATTCACCAAGTTGTGCCGCTGACCTCTACTTTCATGGCGTTCGTATTTACGCAAGCTCCGGGCGCTGATACCCCGTCGATTGTGGCCGTTGATCTCAACAGAGGGGAGGCAGGTGGTGAGTGCTCCGGCGGGGTCTGGGTGCAGGCGGTGCACGCGGCGAATGAACCTCCCGCATCATTTACTGTCAGCGACTGGTTCAATTATGACCTGTCATTTGGCGAGACCAGCTCAAATAGTTCAGGAGTACCTGGTCCCGCAACGATGGACATCTCCGTCGATGGAACACCGATCGTGGACCCTGTAGCTGTGGATCCAATCAATTGCACCGGTTCGTTGGTCTATTTGGTTGGCAACATCCCGGTACCCGAGGTGACGACTACTACGACTGCGGCGGTCACGACGACCACTGCCACTGCCGAGGCGGCCGCGGCGACTGCAACGGCACCAACCTTCACCGGTTAATTGTCAATTCACTCTGCGTATTCATCGACCCCGGAGCTTCGGTTCCGGGGTCGATGTCGTGTTGAGTTTCGTAGCCATGGTTTTGAGGTAACTGCCTGGCATCCACGAGCGATATGAGCATGCTCATGGCTGCGATACGGTCAGCCCATGATTGAAACCGCACCGTTCGGTCGCACAGGACACCAGAGCAGTCGACTTATTTTCGGCGCGGCGGGGCTGGGCGGGATGAACCAAGCTCGGGCTGATCAGTTGCTGGAGACGGTTCGAACCGCGGGAATCAATCACATTGATACGGCCGCAGGATACGGCGAATCCGAATCTCGCCTTCGACCGTTTTTGGCGCACTATCGGTCGGAGTTTTTCTTAGCAACCAAGACGGCAGAGCGCAGTGGCAGTGGCGCTCGTCGATCGCTAGAAGCGTCGCTCATTCGATTGGGTGTCGACAGCGTCGACTTGATCCAATTGCACCAACTGATTGAGCCTGACGACTGGGAACAAGCCCACGGCCCGGACGGTGCAGTTGAGGCGATGGTTGCGGCGAGAAAGGAAGGTCTCGTCCGGTTCATTGGGGTGACCGGACATGGAACCAGAAGTGCTCGACAACATCTCTCGAGCCTCGATCGATTCGACTTCGACTCGGTGTTGTTGCCCTACAACTATTTGATGACGCGCGACGATGACTATCGCGTGGCATTCGACGAACTCGCGGATCGCTGTGCCGAACGTGGCGTCGCCATGCAGACAATCAAGTCTGTGGCTCGCCGCAGGTGGCTTGATGACGCGCCCGAACGAAAGTTTGCTTGGTACCAACCGCTCGCAACTGGACCTGCCCTTGACCGAGCCGTCGGCTATGTGTTGAGTCGCCCCCAACTCTTCTTAAACACATCGAGCGATGCAACGTTGCTTGCATCGATCATCGCCGCGGCAGGCGCGAATCGGATAACGCCAACCGATGACGAGCTTGCGAGCGATGTGGAGGCACTCGACATGGTCCCGTTGTTCGATGGCGGTGTTCTCGACACCATCTGAGGTATTTGCGCGCCGCGATGAAGTGATCATCTACGCTCGTCCGTGCGTTGGCGCCGCCAGCGGTAGAGGGGAGTGGTCGTGGCCGAACAAATTCCATTGGTCGACTATTTGGTGTTGGGCGACGACCCGCATCTGGAAGCCAATGAGTGTGTCACCTGTAGTGCGCGTTTCTTCGATAGGCGCAATGCGTGCGGCAACTGTGGCGGAACATCGTTTGTGAAGGCTGTACTTGCCACTGAAGGTGAGGTACGCGCCTTCACCATCGTCTCGTTCGCCGCACCAGGGGTGCCGGTTCCGTTCGTGGCCGCTGTTGTTGATTGCGCGGGTACCAGCGTGAGCGCCAATTTGATCAATGTCGAACCCGACCCGCAACACGTCGAGTTGGGCATGAACGTTCGATTAGCAACCTGTTTGGTCGGCACCGATGCCGCCGGCACCGAAGCGATTGGATTCGGCTTCGAGCCGACAAAAGAAGGAGCAGAAAATGGCTAGTGATGACATTTGGATCCTCGGGATCATCATGACCAAATTTGGAAAACACCTCGACAAAGACACGATCGATTTAGCCTCGGAAGCAGCTATGGGCGCGTTGAACGATGCTGGTGTGACGATGAAAGATATCGGCGTATTAGCCGCCGGAAATCTCATGGCAGCAGGCGCTGGCATCGGACAGCAGCTCCAAAAGCAGATCGGCCAGACCGGTATTCCCGTCTACAACGTGGCAAATGCCTGTGCGACGGGGGCGACGGCATTGCGCACCGTGGTGATGGCGATCAAGGCAGGCGAGTGTGACATGGGCTTGGCGGTCGGGGTCGAGAAGCTCTCGGGAGTGGGGTTGCTCTCGGGTGGCTCGCGCAAGACTTCCGGAGATACCTATGAGCCCCATGGCCGGTTCGGTGCGGTAGCGGCGCTTGACGGGCGTATCGGTACCGAGACCATGCCCGGCGTATTCGCTCAGGTCGGAATGGAATATGGGCATCGCTATGGAGGAACAAGTTTCGAACTTTTCGCTCGCATCTCTGAAAAGAACCATTCGCACTCGACGCTGAACCCTTTGGCTGCCTACAACAAGGCGATGAGCCTTGAACAAATTATGGGCGACATGATGATCGCGTATCCCAATACGCGACCGATGTGTTCAGCGAACTGCGATGGTGCGGCCGCTGCCGTTGTGGTGTCTGATGCCAAACTCAAAACGTTGTCGCTCGAACAGCAACGACGAGCGGTGAAAATTTCAGCATCAGTATTGACTTCTGATCCCTATGACGAGGGATGTCAAGTGTTGCCGAACGTCAATACGTTGACGCGTAACGCGGCAATTCAAGCCTACGAGCAGGCCGGTATTGGTCCAGCTGACCTTGACCTCGTGGAGTTGCATGACTGTTTCGCGACGGCGGAATTAGTCCATTACGACAACTTAATGTTGTGTCCCGAAGGCGGAGCTGTTGACTTCTTCGAGTCGGGGGCGACCTGGCGTACCGGGTCCATGCCGGTCAACGTCTCGGGTGGACTTGAATCGAAAGGCCATCCGATTGCGGCTACCGGTATCGCCAATATCTGGGAGGTAGCGACTCACCTGCGCGGTGAAGCTGGGGACCGCCAAATCGAGGGCGCGAAGGTCGGACTCGCACATGTGATCGGTTTAGGTTCCGCGTGCGGGGTGCACATTCTCGAAAAGGCCGCCGTTTAGCGGGTGTGAATTGTCTTTGCTTAGGCCGTTAGCCGAGTGATCTGTCGGCTGCTTGATTTGGTGGCAGCTAGATCTTGTGGCAGCTAGATCTTGTGGCAGCTAAAGTGCCAAAAGTACGTTTGCGAGCCCGCATTCACGTCGAGCAGGGGTGAACATGAAGCAGTACGAACCATTTGACGGCGAGATCGGCCGTACCCATGCCGAGTCAAAGCCTTGGTGGCCAACTCCTGAGTATCCCGGTGACGATGCTCCCAATGTGGTCGTGATATTGCTTGATGACCTCGGATTTTCGCACTTCGGTAGCTTCGGCTCGACCATTGATACTCCCAACATCGATCGCTTAGCGGCCGGTGGACTGCGTTACACGAACTTCCACGTGACGCCACTGTGTTCACCAACTCGTGCGGCGTTGTTGACCGGTCGCAATCATCACGAAGTTGGCATGCGATCGGTTGCGAACTTCAGCTCTGGTTACCCCCATATGCGGGGTCACATGTCGAACCATGCCGCCACAGTGGCTGAGGTACTTCGAGACGAGGGCTACGCGACCTTCGGACTCGGCAAGTGGCACCTGACCCCAATGGAAAATGCTTCGGCGGCCGGCCCGTTTGACCAGTGGCCATGCCAACGTGGTTTTGACCGCTTCTACGGCTTCCTCGATGGCGAAACTGATCAGTTCCACCCCGCGTTGATCAACGACAACCATTCGGTTGATCCACCGCGTAGCGCGGCCGACGGGTACCACCTGAGTGAGGATTTGGCCGATCACGCCATTGGATTTGTGCACGACACCAAGTCCATACGTCCCGACAAACCATTCTTCATGTACCTGGCGTTTGGTGCGACTCACGCGCCGCACCAAGCACCAGCGTCGTATGTTGAAAAATACAAAGGCCGCTTCGACGAAGGTTGGGATATCGCTCGTGACGAGTGGTTCGCCCGTCAGATTGAACTTGGCGTCATCCCCCCCGATACCCAGCTAGCGCCAAGAAACCCTGGCGTCGAAGAGTGGGCGACAATGCCTGAGAACGATCGCCGGTTGGCTGCCCGTTTACAGGAAGCGTTCGCGGCATTTTTAGATCACACTGACGCACAAATCGGCCGAGTCGTCACCGCGCTTGAAGAACTTGGCGAACTCGATAACACGTTGATTTTCGTGCTCTCCGATAATGGCGCCAGTCAAGAAGGTGGCCCATTTGGCGTTTTGCACGAAATGAAATTTTTCAACTTTGTCATCGAAACTCCCGATGAAGCGGTCGAGCGCCTCGACGAAATTGGTGGACCGCATAGTCATTCGAATTACCCCTGGGGTTGGGCGCAGGTCGGCAACACGCCGTTCCGTTGGTACAAACAGAACACACATGAAGGTGGCGTCCATGTGCCACTGATTGTGCATTGGCCTGCATCAATTTCTGATTCTGGCGGCATTCGCGACCAGTTTCATCACGTCAACGACATCGTCCCGTCGATTTATGACGTGCTTGGCATCACCCCCGCTGCTACCTACCGCGGTCTTGAGCAAATGCCAGTAACCGGGACATCAATGCGGTACACCTTCGATGCACCGGATATGCCGACGAAGAAGCAGGCGCAGTATTTCGAGATGATGGGTCATCGGGCGATGTATGCCGAAGGCTGGAAAGCAGTTACCCGCCACGAACCGGGTGTGGATTTTGACGATGACACATGGGAGCTCTACCACCTTGATGTGGATCGTTCCGAACTCAACGACCTCGCCGCTGACATGCCAGAAAAACTGGCCGAGATGATCGCCATGTGGTGGCAAGAGGCCGAGGAACACGGAGTCCTGCCGCTTGACGACCGCACACTTGAACTGTTCGGGTCACGGTTCCGCGATCATTCGCCACATTCGACTGATCGTCGGTATTCCTACCGGCCCCCGATGACGCCTCTGCCGCCCCAAGTTGGCGCTTCGATAGGTGGGCGGAGTTGGAACCTCGTCGCAGCCATTGAACGTTCTGCTGGCGAAAACGGCGTGCTCTATGCCGCGGGAACCGAAAACTCGGGAATCAGCATTTTCTTGCAATCCGAGCGACTGGTCTTTGATTACAACTGTTTCGGCGAGCACATCGTCGTCACTTCTGACGTTGAGGTTCCGGTGGGCCAGTCCGAAGTCGGACTCGAGTTTCGTCGTCACGGAACCGCGGGCCAAGCCACGTTGATGATCAACGGCGCGGCATCGGGCGTGATGGAAATCCCATTTGTCATGCGCATGTTGTCGAGCATTGGTCCCAGCGTTGGTTTCGACCATGGCTCTCCAGTGAGCTTGGCCTATGCCAGTCCGTTCGCGTTTGAAGGCAAGCTTGAACGGGTTGACATCGAATTGATTTCGCCGAGCGCAGTTGCCGCCAGCGAAGCTGCGGCTACTACTGAACGTGAGACGATGTCGAGGCAGTGATCGTTACCGGCCGCGGTGGCGGTCGATTTGCCGGCGCTCGCGCTTGGTGGGTCGCCCAGCCCCTCGCTCACGCGTGAGCGGTGGTGGTGTTGGGTCACTCGGGATCGGTGCGCTGTGGTCAATGACACACGTCGCGGCGATTGGCGCGCCGACGCGTTTGTCAATGACGCGAACGACTTCGAGCAATCGGTCTCGATGATCAAGGCGAGCTTCGACTCGGTCGCCGACATGCACCCGGGTAGCGGGTTTCGCCGAAATCCCGTTGACTGAAACGTGTCCACCTTGGCAAGCATCCGATGCGGCGGTTCGAGTTTTATACAGCCGGATCGCCCACAGCCATCGGTCCACCCGCGTTTCATCCACGGGTGCATCGTCTCACGCGCAGCAAGGCAAGATCAGTTTGCGCTAGTCGCCGGCTGGAGCGGATGCGCTAAGAAGAATGTCCACATCAGCTCGTTTGCCGAGATCGAATCAGTCGTGTGGCCGACAATCGACTCGATCTTTTTTGAGAATTCGCTTCCGGGCCACGTGTGCCCGCCATCGGTAATGCGGTAGAGCTCCACTTCGGCACCAGGTGGGCACGTGAATTGAACGAGTGTGACATCTGATGCGACGACTGTTTCGCTTGGCGATTCGTCACACTGGTTTCGTTGAGCCCAGGATGCGGTGATCTCGGGGATTGTGGGACCTTTCGCCGTTGGATCGACGGCTCCGATCTCGCCGAGCGTGCGGCCCGATCCATCGGGGGCGGGCAACTTTGCTGCGGCTGGACCCATGCTTCCGTCGAAGGCGACAAATGGGTCCGCGGTGCCGTGAAACGCGATAACCGGGACCGAACGCGACGGATCACAGCCCTCGACCGATCGAATTCCGGCTACGGGGGAGGCCGCGGCAAACCGGTCAGCCATCGCGCACGCGATAACCGAAGTCATGAACGCGCCATTGGATAATCCAGTTACGAACACCCGATTCTCGTCGATACACAGGGTGGCTTCGGCGTTGTCGAGTACATGTCTTATGAAGGCAAGGTCAGTCGAGTCGATGGTGAAATCCCACCGCGGAATAACGCCTTGCCCCTGGGGCGTGATGGTGACGAAGTCGTGCTCATCGCCGAATGGACCGAGCGCAGACATGTGCTCGTGAATCGCTGCTCCCTCGCTATAGCCATGAAAATCCATGATGAGCGCAATGGGCGTCGTGCCGTTGTGTGCGGGGGGAACGTGTCGTAAGTAAAATCGGGCGTCGGAACCTTCGGGTAGGTCAACTTGGGATTCGCCGGCCGGAACCGGCACCGCGGCGCTACAACCGGCCGAAGGGTTCGCGGGGACTGCTTCGGGGGCAACTAACGCCGCAGAACTTGATGAGCGAACAGATGTTGCGCTCGATGAGCTCGCCCTCGTTGACGAACACGATGTGGCAATCGCTATGACAACAAGGCTGAGACCGGCGATCCGATGAATGGGTGGAATAGTTGTATGCCGCAACATGCACGTGCTCCTTGTGATACCGCGTCGGCTAGTCATCGCCGTGATCGAATTGTTGGATTCCCATTTGGTCTCGGATTGTCACTACTGGTGGATTTGTGAGCGAACGACGTTGCCAGTTTGCGCCATCAACTACAAAGGTATGGCCAGTAACGAAACGAGCATATGGCGACGCCAAGAACGTTGCTGCCCACCCAAGTTCGCGTAGCCGTCCCACCCGCAAAGCAGGCTGGCACCTATCTTTATCAGTCGTACGAATGAGATTTCCTTGAATGTCGGCTGTCATGTCGTCGTGGGGAAAGAGACCAGGCACCAGCCCATTCACCTGGATGCCATATGGCGCCCATTCAACGGCGAGCGTTTCAACCATATTTTTAACCCCAGCCTTGGCCGCGGATGAATGAGCAAACCCGGGTCCACCTGTCCAGGCATACGAGGCGCCGACGTTGATGATCGAGCCAGGCGTCGCCGAAGTCAGATGCCGTCGGGCGAAATCTCTGGAGCAATTGAACGTGCCATTCAGCGTGATGTCGACGACGGTCCGCCACGCGTTTGGCGAAAGCTCCTCGGCCGGAGCGGGAAAGTTTGCTGCCGCGTTGTTGACCAACACGTCGGGAAGCCCAAATGCTTGCTCGGCGGCATCAAATGCACCAGCGACTGAATCAGGATCGCGAATGTCACAAGCCACGACCGCAACGCGCGCTCCTAGGGCTTCGATCGCAACACGTCCAGCTTCGAGATGCTCGGGCTTACGGCTAGCAATGAAGATGTTGGCCCCGAGTCGAGCGAACTCACAGGCAATTGCGCGACCGAGTCCTGTCCCGCCGCCGGTGACGAAAACCGTGGTGTCGGCGTAGGTCCCCGCAGGCAGCGCGGCGGTGCCTATCGGTGGTGGCTCCGGTAACCCGGGCAGTGAACGAACGTTGGGATCAGCGGGAGGCGATGTCGAGTCAGTCATGTCAACTTCCGGTGTAATGAGGGTCGCGATTCTCGGCTCTAGCGGCGCGGAACTCGGCGTAGTCATGGGAACTATTGAGAAACGTTTGGCCGATGAGTTCCTCGGCCATTGACGCGCGCACCTCGGGCTCGGTGAGGTGTGTGATGACTCGTCGCGCGAGTTTCACCGTTACCGCTGGGGCGGCAGCGATACGTTCGGCCATTTGGTGAACTGTGGCGTCAAGTTCGCCGTTCGGTACGACTCGACTCACGATGCCGTGGCCGAGCGCTTCGGTCGCGTCCATGACCCGGCCCGTGAGCACGAGATCGCTTACGACCCCTGGTCCGCAAATTTGTACCAGTCGAGCGACCCCTCCAGTGTCTGGAATAACCCCGTGGCCGACTTCGGGCAACATGAATCGAGCATCTTGTGATGCGACTCGAATGTCGCAGAGCAGTGCGCGTTGAAAGCTTCCACCGATTGACCAACCTTGCATCGCGACCAAGATTGGCGCGTCAAGATCAAAGATCTGCAAAATGCCGTGGTGGCCTCGGGTCATGAGTTCGTGGTGGGTCAAGTCACCTTGTTTGACACCGATGGCCGAAACGTCTCGTCCTGAAGAAAATGAGTGACCGTTGCCACGCCAAATGACCGCGCGCAAGTCTCGACGCTGGCGCAATTCAGCGAATATCTGGAACAGCAGCTGATCCATGTCATCAGTGAATGCATTTCGCTTGTCTGGATTATTGTTGGTGATCGTGGCGATTGCGCCGTCTATTTCGAGCTGGACTAGTTCGGCCGTCATGGCGCCCTCCGAGAGTTCTGACTTGCTGTCAGACGCTAATAGGAAGGTTGGTCCATCCGCGTACCGTGCTGGTATGCAGTCGCCGAGCACGTTGGTGATCGACTTGCCATTTGGGGTAGCGCTTGAGTGTTTCTTCGATCCCTATTCGGCCCTCCATGCGAGCTAAAGCCGCTCCGAGGCAGAAGTGAACGCCGTAACCGAACGAAACGTGGTGGTCGAATGACCGAAAGATGTCGAAGGTGTCAGCACCAGGATATTTGCGCTCGTCGCGGCCAGCCGAACCGGTAAGCAGCAGCAGTTTCGATCCGATTTCGAGCGTTTCGCCGTGCAATTCGACGGGGGCGGTTGTCCAACGACCCTGCACCGGCGATGGCGCTTCGAAGCGGAGAAGTTCCTCAACGGCGTTGGCAATCAGCGAATGATTCTCGGCCAACGCCGTGCGTTGAGATGGATGAGCGTCAAGGACCACTCCGGCCCAGCCAAGAAGTCGTGCCACGGTTTCGGTGCCGGCGCCAACGAGGAGCAGCACGAATTCGGTGGCCTCTTGCTCGGTGAGCCGACGGTGTGAACCGGATGGTTCGGTGATCTCGGCATCGACAAGATCGGTGATCATGTCGTCTTCGGGGTGATGACGTCGACGCTCGACCAATTCGCGCAGATACTCGAACAAGGCGATACGTGCGGCGAATGCAATGTCGTTGATCATTCCGACATCGGGTTCGATATGGAAAAGGGTGTCAATGAGTTGATGGACCTGTTCTCGATCGCCGTCGGGCACGCCAATGAGCGAAGAGATAACCATTGACGGCAGTGGCGCGGCGAAATCCTGGACATAATCGAACGAGGTGCGTCCCGATTGTGCATCGAGCAAGTTCGCGGCGCACTCGCGCACACGGGGCTCAAGCTCAGCCATTCGCTTTGGGGTGAACGCACGCGACACCAAACTCCTCATCGCCGTATGTTCGGGTGGATCCATGAAGATCATCTGGCCACCAAGCATCGGCGTCTCGGCCATGATCTCGAGCACAGTCCCGTGGGCGGAACTGAAAAGGGCTGGGTTGCGGCTAGCCGCTTCAACATCTTCGAATCGACTTAGTGCCCAAAAGTCGTGGCGGTCATTTCGATACAGCGGAGCGTCGTTGCGCAACCGTCGCCAGATGTCGTAAGGGTTGGCATCGATCGCTTTATCGAATGGGTCCCAATACGGTTCAGAGGGCGATGAGGTCACTCGTAAACTTCGCCGTACATCTCACGCAATGGGCTCTTGAGGAGCTCTAGATGTTCGCCATCAGGACCCAAGAAATAGAGCGAGTCTTGGCTGTGAATTTGATGAGCGATGTCGGCAGCCTCGAGTTTGGCTTTGAGGTAAAACCACTTTTCTTCGGTGACCGAGATGGCGAAATGATGATGACCACCAAGAACTTCACGGTAGGTATCTAGGTCGAGACCGGGAAAGTCAAAAAAACCGATCATGTTCTCGTGACCAAGATCAAAGAAGAAGTGGGTCGATCCTTGATAGTCACGATTCTCAAAGATGGTCAAAAGCGGGAACTCAAGGAGACCTTGGTAAAAAATGATGGTTTGTTCGACATCGCTTGACACGAATGCGGCGTGGTGGAGCCCACGGGCAGAAGACGGGGGCCGTTGATCCGGAGGGATCAAGTACTTCTCGCGCAGAGAGTCCCATTCGGCGGTGCGATCAATGTCTACGCCATGTCGAGTCATGCGTGTGAATGTATCGCGGGCAAGAATGATTTTGGCTGTGTACCTTTTGGCATGCTTCAGTCCTCGGATCTCAAAGAAATCAGCCAGGCAGTCGGCCTTGACGTGACCCTGCTGTCAGGCACGATCGGGGCCGAAATACGAAGCATTGACTTACGAACCGATCTCGATGATTCGACGGTCGCAGCTATTCGACAGATTTGGCTGGATCGCAAGGTGGTGTTCTTCCCGGGCCAAGACCTTGATCCAGCGCAGCACGTGGCGTTCGCGAAACGATTCGGTGAGCCGACCGACGGTCACCCGATCATTCCGGGTATTGCTGAACAGCCCGAAGTGTTCGAAATTGATTACACGAAATCGGCCCAATTGGGCGCGGCATATGGTGGCGTCGCGAAACGATCCCGAGGCCTTGATTGGCACACCGACGTGACCTTCATGAAGCGGCCGCCGCTCGGGTCAATATTGCGGGCAGTGGAAGTGCCGGATGCTGGTGGGGACACCATGTTTTCCGATCAGCAGGCGGCATTCGATGGCCTGAGTTCGGCGATGCAGGATTTTCTCGCGGGCTTGACCGCGGTGCATGACGGAAGGACGCAATTCAAGGGACTGTTGGCCCACGTCGGCGAAGGCCGTTGGGATGGTGAGCCGTTGCGCGATCTCGTGCCGGTCGAACACCCACTGGTGCGAACCCATCCTGAAACAGGCCGGCGAGGCCTATTCGTGAACAAAGGATTCACCTCACACATCTCGCAACTTCGACGAAGCGAAAGTGACGCGTTGTTACGGTTCCTCTACGAACACTCGGTCAAATCCGATTACACGGTTCGCTATCACTGGCGGGCTGGCGACGTCGGATTTTGGGATAACCGATCGACCCAGCATTCCGTGGTGGGCGACTTCGGTGAACAACATCGCGTGATTCAGCGGGTGACGCTGCGAGGAGATATCCCGGCGTAACCGACAATGGTAGGAACTAGTTTTCGTTCCAGCCGAGCTGTAATTCGAGATCACGCAACGACTTCTGGAGCTCAAACATGACGACCATCGCATCTGAAATAGCGGGATCACCGATCGGTCGGTGAGTTTCGGAAAAAACCGCGTAACCCTCAACTATGAAGGTGACGATTTCGGCCCAGGCAATTGCCATTCGGGGACTTGCCCCAGTCAGTCGTTGCTGGCGTTCGGCGATGTAATTCGAGCGTGATTCGCCGACCGGCCGAAACGCAACGGGGTCGCCGCCTTGGCCGATGATCCACGCGATGAGGCGAGTTCGAAGCACGACGTCGGGGTTTGAAAGCACATCGAGCGCGGTGTACTCGGCGTGGGCGGAGGTGAAGTTATCCAACAGCGCCTTTGCAACCGCATCGAACAGTCCATAGAGCGAGCCAAAATTGCGCGAGAGGGCCGAAAGCGGCAAACCGGCTTGCTTGGTGATTCGGCGAGTTGTCACTTCGGAAAATGGCTGCACGCGGAGCATGGCGATGGTTGTGTCGATTAGTCGTTTGCGGGCATCGACCGAACGTACTCGGGGCCGCCGGCGAATCGGTGCAGCTGGGGGCGTGCTGGCGCTCGTGGACATGCGACGTACTCCTAGTTTTCGGAGGGGTTGCGGCGGTCAGAATTGGTCGATACTTTCGCGGAAATCATTGAGGTGGGCGAAGACGACCAACGTTGGTAGACCAGTTTGTTGGAGTACTTTTGGTACCGTTCCAAATGGTATCAGCGATCGCTAACATCGGCGAGTTGGGTTTCTCCGTGTTTCTCGCACGTCGGAGTTGCCCCTGAGTAACTGGCGGACAAACGAATGCACTGCCCCCATTCGACCTAGGTTGTCGTCATGACAGAACTCATTGCGGTGACAAATCGGGTCATGGATCGCTTTAGTGAAGGTGTTCAACTGGTCGGCGGGCAGCAGTGGCATAACTCGACGCCATGTGGCCACTGGGATGTTCGCGAAGTCATCAATCACGTGACCGTTGAACAACTTTGGGTGCCGCCGCTGTTACAGGGAGCGACGGTCGATGAAATCGGCGACCGGTTCAACGGTGACCAACTCGGAACTGATCCGATCGCCGCATGGTCGGCGGCGTCGACCGAGGCACTGGCGTGTTTCTCGGCGCCTGGAGCCCTTGACGGCGAGGTATCGCTGTCGGCTGGGATAACGGCGACAAAAAGTTATTGCTGGGAGATGACGGTGGACGCGTTCATCCATGCGTGGGATGTCCTTCGTGGCATTGGCGCCGATGAAGTCTTAGACCCAGAACTCGTTGATGTGATTTCTGAACGTTTATTCGCGAAAGCTGATGCCGCGGGTGATGCCGAGGTACCGACCGCCGGCGATGCGCCATCGAAACAAACTCGGTTACTGGCCAAGTTCGGGCGCGAGGGCTAACGGCGAGACCACATGCGCTGGCATCAGGTGGTCATCAGATGCGGATGATCTGACCGCCATCTACTGCAACAACTTGACCGGTCATCCATCGGGCTTCGTCAGACAATAAAAATAAGCACGCGCCGACGAGATCGTCTGGGGTCCCTATCCTTTTAATCATCAGCGATTGCA
>Ga0194043_1000564_pt1 | contig 20633 bp, 18 predicted proteins | sample JunL4415m_MetaG_FD_161274 | JGI IMG/M metagenome (GOLD analysis project Ga0194043, IMG submission 161274) | Anoxic zone freshwater microbial communities from boreal shield lake in IISD Experimental Lakes Area, Ontario, Canada - Jun2016-L442-15m | ecosystem: Environmental > Aquatic > Freshwater >...
TTTTCTGGCGCGTGAACGTGATCACGATCGAGATGCCGCCACTCCGCGATCGGGCCGGCGACATCCCGCTGCTGGTGCCACATTTTCTCGCGGCGGCGGCGGCCCGGGGCGGTCGGACGGTGGAGGGTTTTTCACCGGCGGCGGCCGAGGCGCTCGGCCGGTATCGCTGGCCGGGCAACGTCCGCGAGCTCCAGCATGCGGTGGAGCATGCGGTATTTCTCGGCCGCAGCCCCTGGATTACGGTCGCTGATCTACCTCCCACCGTCCGGAATGTCGCTCCCGCGGTCCGTCACTTCAGCAGCCTGCCGGCTCCGGCAGCGGCTGGCGGGGACCTTGATCCGGCGGGCTCGCTCAAGCGGTCGCTCTCCCACCCGGAAAGACGGCTGATCATTGAGGCGCTCGAGCAGCACAACTGGCGGCGGGATGCGGCCGCCCGGGCCCTTGGCATCAACCGGACAACGCTTTACAAGAAGCTCAAGCGGCTGGGGATGAACCTCGCCGAACTCCAGCCGGCCCGGTAGGTGCCGGGTAAATCGGAGGGTTTCGTGGGATAAGTTTTCCAACTTGTACCTTTTTTTCGGCACGCTTTGAAAACTCGCCTCCACAGGGGCATCCCTCCACCCCGGCCCTCGCCCGGAGGGCGACGAAGACAGGCTCACTTGGGGGCCGTGTTTCCCAGAAACGGCAAGGGCCCAAAAGACCCCCGCTTCAAAAAGCGACGGCTTTCGGTCATACTCACCGGCTCGCGCCCTACAAAACTTGGAGATGCTCCCTAGGATGTTCCGCAATCTCAGCACGATCGGCCTACCGCTTTCCGGACGCCCCAGCGAACTCATCGAACTGGCTCTGTCGTTTGGCTTCGACGCGATGGATATCGACCTCGTCGACTTCCAGCAGCAAGCGGAGGCTTTCGGCGTCCAGCACGCACGACGGCTGATGGTCAGCGCGCGGCTCAACTGCGGTGTCTTTCGGCTGCCGATCACACTGGATAGCGATAAGGCCACGTTCGACGCCGAACTGGCGGTTCTGCCGAAGCGGCTGGAGTTCGCTCAGGCCACCGAGGCCACACGGGCCGTGGCCACCCTGGCAGCAGCTTCCGAAGAGCACTCGTTTAAAGACTTCTTCGAAATGCATCGCACGCGGCTCGACGTGGTCGCCGGGTTGCTCGATTCCCACGGCATTTCGCTGGGCCTAGCAATCACGCCTGAGGCAGAGGCCCGAGCCAAGACTCACCAGTTCATCAGCACGTTTGAAGGCCTGCTCGGCCTGCTGGCGGTCTCTCATCCGCGGGTTGGCGCGGTGGTCGACGCCTGGGCCTTCCACGTTACCGGGGAGCCGCTGGAACTGATCGCCAAGGTGCCGCAGGGGCGAATTGTGGAGGTGCGGCTCTCAGACGCGCCCCGCGACGTGCCTGCGGCCGAACTCGTTCACTCGCAGCGACTCATGCCCGGCGAAACCGGCGCCATCAATGTGGCCGCTGTGCTCACGCAGGCACAGACTGCCGGCTTCGATGGACCGGTCACGCCGTGGGCTGATCGTTCCACACTCGCAGGCAAAGGCCGCGAGCGGATCGTGAAGTTGGCCGGCGATCGAATGGAGGCCGCCTGGCGCGAGGCTGGGCTGCCTATCTTGCCGCGGTGGTTCACGCCAGTCGCCAAGGACGCCTATGGACGTCCCCTCAACGACGACGCGTTTTCGGCAATGGCCGGAATGGAGTGATGGGAGGCTTTTTTTCGGGAAAACGGACCCGTGAGGTCGGCCTCTCAGGCCCCTTCTCGAATCCACGTCACCTTGGGTGATCCACCGCCGTCGGTGGCTGAGCCTTTGATAAATTCCGACACATAACGCAGCGTCTTGCTGGGCCGGTCAGGGTCGCGGAAGGAGTCTCCCTTCTGAAGGATTGGCAACTGGTCGGGCATGCCTCCGAAGGCCCGCGTGCCCGCCGCCTGACAGGGAAACCACCAGCCCTGGCCGTCGGCATCGACGAGGTAAAATTCAGGGTAGCAGTGTCCCTCCACCCAGACCGTCCGCGCCGGGATGCCTTCCGCCCGTGCCATGGCAATGAACAGACAGGTCAGCTCCTCGCAGTCGCCCCAGCCATCGGCGAGCGCCCGCGCTGCCCCCTTTAAATCGCCGTTACGGTATTCGACCTTCTCGCGAACCGTGTCGTAGATCGCCTCGACCTTCTTCCAACCGTCAAGTTCAGCTGATGTTGCTTTGGCCAGCTTCAAAATCTTCGGATGCCGAGTTTCAATGTAGGGGCTCGCCCCAAGAAATAATCGGAGCGCCCGATCAGGCTTCTGTTGAACCGCGAGCAACGAGGGTTCGGCGGGCGGGCTTATCGAGGCGCGGTCGATTGAAAAAGTGACGATCGCGTGGGCCTTTTCGCCGGCGGGCAGGTCGGGAATCTCCACGATCATCTGCTTTACCCCGCCAGCCAGTGTGCGATACCGGAGACTGCGGACATCGGGCGAGAGGTCCTCCTGCAGGATCTGGACCTTCTGCTCGGGCCAGTCGGCGGGCACCGGGAGAGTCGCATAGATTCCCCGGCAGGGCCCCCCCTCGGCCGTCACCACCAGGCCCACCTTGTATCTCTGCGTCCGGACGTCGCCGAGCGTGGGGGCGGCCGAGCCCCCTTCCGCAGGAGCAAACTGCGCGTTTGCCTGCCGAGGGTGGTGCACGGTGAGCGAGGCGGCCACCAGGAGCCCAGACAAAAACACAAACAGGAGCACGGAGCGGCAAAAACGTTTCATAGGCGGTTCATCGTCCGGCGGCCCGGCCCGACTCGCGGGGCCGTGGCTCCTTGAGGGTCGGGAAATCTGGGTGAGCCTGGGAAACACTCGATTGTGAGGCCAGCCGCGGGCTGCTACACTGCGAGGCTCAATTCATTGTGGCCCGCGAGTCCCCCTCCTTCAACCCGTTTACCCAAAACCCCCCCACGCATGGTCAACCGCAACCTCATTCGCGAACTTGAACTCGGAGACGAACTCGATCAGGAAATTGAACTCGCCATGGCCGGAGCCGAGGCTGGCGAATACTCGATCGGAACCTCCACGCTCGCGGTCAATTCAGTGCTCTTGGGGAAGGTGTTACGGGTTGATAGCGAGTTTGTGCTCGTCGACGTTGGCTATAAGAGCGAAGGCCACATCCCGCGAAACGAGTGGGACGACACCGAACCGGCTCCGCAGATCGGCGACATTGTCAAGGTGCTGCTGGAGGAGTTTGAGGACGGTCAGGTCGAGGAGCAGCGGGGGCTGATTACGCTCTCCAAGCGGAAGGCCCGCCGCATCGAAGACTGGCTGCGGGTCATGGAAAGCGTCCATGAAAACGACGTAGTTACCGGCTTCGTCACCCGCAAGATCAAGGGCGGTCTGCTCGTCGACATCTCGGGTGTCAACGTCTTCCTGCCGGCAAGTCAGGTCGATATCCGCCGCCCCGCCGACATCGGCGACTATTGCGGCCGCGCGATCCAGTGCCTGGTGCTCAAGATCGATGAGGCCCGGCGAAATATCGTCGTGTCGCGGCGGGCGCTCATCGAGCAGGAGCGGGCCGAACGGAAGAAGCAACTCATGGAGACGCTCGAGGTGGGCCAGATCCGCCGGGGCGTCGTCAAGAACATCGCCGACTTCGGCGCGTTTGTGGATCTGGGAGGCATCGACGGCCTGCTCCACATCACCGACATGAGCTGGGGCCGGATTGGCCATCCCAGCGAGATGGTGCAGATCGATCAGGAAGTCGAAGTTCAGGTGCTGCACATCGATCGCGATCGGGAGAAGATCGCGCTGGGCATGAAGCAGCGGACGGCCAGCCCGTGGGCGAAGGTGGCTGACAAGTATCCGGTCGGCACCGTCTGCAATGGTTCGGTCGTCAACGTGATGAGCTACGGCGCCTTTGTGAAACTTGAGGACGGCGTCGAAGGGCTCGTGCACATCAGCGAGATGAGCTGGACCAAGCGCGTGAGCCATCCGAGTGAACTGGTCAAGCCAGGGGACGAGGTCGAGGTGGTCGTGCTCGCCATCAATAAGGAAAAGCAGGAGATCTCGCTGGGCATGAAGCAGACCCAGCAGAATCCTTGGGAGAAGGTGGCTGCCGATTATCCGCCGGGCGCGATGGTCAAGGGCATTGTGCGGAACCTCACCAACTACGGCGCGTTTATCGAGATCGACGACGGGATCGACGGACTGCTCCATGTCACCGATATGTCGTGGACGCGAAAAGTCACCCATCCCAGCGAGATGCTGGAGAAGGGGCACGAAATCGAGTGCAAGGTCTTGTCTGTCGACCAACAGCGTCGACGGATCGCGCTGGGACTCAAGCAAATGGCTGACGACCCCTGGTTGACCGACATTCCGGATCGCTATAAGACCGGCGACGTGGTGAACGGCACGGTCACGAAGATCACGAATTTCGGCGTCTTTGTCGGCCTCGAGGATGGCCTTGAGGGGCTGCTGCACATCTCGGAACTCTCGGAGGAGAAGATCGAGAACGCCGAAGAAGTCGTCAAGGTTGGCGATCCGCTCGAGGTAAAGATTCTCCGCGTCGACACCGAAGAGCGGAAGATCGGGCTCTCCAAGAAGCGGGTTGGCTGGTCGAGCGACCGCGAGGCTCAGGAAGCCTCCAACGAAGCGTGAAGCTTGGTAGCGGGGCGACTTTGAAAGCCCGCCGTTACGAACAGGCCCTCAGTTTGGCATGCCCGGCATGTCGAAGGCCACAACTGTGCCAACGGCTTCTGCGTTGCCGAGACCGTTGACGCCGTGCAGCGGTGTCAGCCGCAGCGGGCGGCCCGTGGAGAGCCGACCGGTGGCATCGACTTCGATCACCACCCGACGGGGAGCTGCGTGAACGGGCGCTGGGTTGCTGCCGTGAGTCAGGGCAGCATGGCGGTGTTCTAAGGCCTCGCCTGTGCGGGAATCGATGATGTCGAAAGCAATGAGTTCAACGGGCATCGTCCGCCCTGAAGCCCCTGTCCGTCGCACCCAGACAAGCAGCCTTTTACCGGCGCCTAACTGGCTCAGATCAATCGTCGACGGACCGGAGGAGGGTGGGGCAGGCACCGCCACGGGCCGTCCGACAGGTGCACTCAATAACGCCTCTCCGGGCAGGAGCCAGAGCCGTTCGGGGCTGGCGACCTGCGGCGGTTTGGCCTGCTCCGGCGCCGGCGGCGAGACGATGGTGGCCTGTCCTGAAGGCACTGTGCGGGCCTTCAGGAGCCGTCGGCCGCGGTCAGCGATCCAGCCGAGGTCGCCGGTGAGCGTAAAGCCACCGGCAACGATGCCGATGGCCACGCACTTGGCTAGAAAAGACTGCATGGCGTTCCACTGTTGACGGTAGCTCCGAACGTCGTAAGTATGGCCCCTACTCTGCAACCCGGGCTGCCCGTGAACGCCCGCGAATGTCGTCTGAAGCCACCGTGCGGGTCGGGTGGTGACGGTTCTACCGAATGCCTCGTGGGATAAGTTTTCCAACGTGTCCAATGAGTGCGTCGAGCTTCAGCCGATCCCGATTCCGCCAAACAGGACAAGTTAGAAAACTTATCCCACTTTTATCGCACGTAGGAGAGCTTACAGCTCTGCCAGGGCGGCCAGCACCTGCGCGTCGTGGCCCTCTGCCCTGACGGCCTTGAAGACCTTGGCCACCTTGCCCGCGGCGTCGATGATGAACGTGCTGCGGGCGATGCCCAGCGACTTTTTGCCATACATATTCTTCTCTCGCCAAGCCCCGTATTTTTCCGCCACCTTATGGTCGATGTCGGCGAGGAGCGTAAATTGCAGGCCGTATTTCTGGCGAAAATCTTCGTGGCTCTCAGGGCCGTCGGGGCTCACTCCCAGCACCACCGCTTTGTGCTTGGCCAGTTTGACTTTTGCATCGCGGAAGCCGCAGGCCTCCTTCGTACAACCGGGAGTGTCGTCCTTGGGGTAGAAATAGAGGACGACAGGGTTGCCCGTGAGGCTTGAGAGCTTGAGCTTCGTGCCGTCGTGCGTGGGCAGCGTGAAATCGGGTGCCTTCGAACCTACCTCAATCCAATCAGCCATGGCAGTCAGCTCCGTGAACAGGTTGTCATCATCAAGCGCATCGGATCTTTCTAGCCGGCAGGGCGAGGATCGGCCAGTCGGAACAGATTCCGTGCGGGTGGCGTTGCTCACGCCGGTGGGCCGCGGAGCCTTGGCGGTCGTGGGCGTGGCCGGATCGGGAGCCGTTGATTTGATCGCGATGGCGTTTGCGCCGCGTGGCGACCGACCACTGGCGAGCCGGCCCGATGGCTCCATCGCGTTTGGCCGGTGGGCCAGCGCCGCTGGGCCTGGCGAGGATCTTGTAGTCGTTCGTCGCACGATCGCTGATCTTGAAATCCACTGCCACGGCGGACTGGCGGCAGCGGAGGCTGTGCTCATGAGTCTTGAGCGACTCGGGGCGGTTCGGCAGTCGTGGCCAGACTGGCTGCGGGCCGGCGGCAGGCCGGAGGCCGAGGTCACTGTTCGTGAGGCACTTTCCAAGGTGGGCGGGCCACAGGCGGCGCGACTTCTCGCGGCGGTCCTGGCGGGAGAGACCGCTGCGGTGGCGAGCACCTCCAGCATTGAGCGACTCGCGCGGCCGTGGCGGGTGGTCGTGGCAGGGAGCGTGAACGCGGGCAAGAGCAGCCTCGTCAACGCGTTGGCCGGCTACGCCAGAAGCATCGTGTCGGCGGAGGCGGGCACAACCCGTGACCTGCTCGAAACACGGATCGTGCTCGACGGCTGGGAGGTCGATCTCGTAGACACCGCTGGGCTCCGGGACGAACCTGCCGGCAGAGGAACGGGAGCCGCTGTGGAGCGGGCGGGCATCGCCCGCGCGGTCGCCGCCTCCGCGGATGCCGACCTCGTGCTCCGCGTGGTCGACGGCTGCGATCGAGCGGCGACATTCGCGGCAGCTACTGCCCACCGACCAAGCGAGTGCCTTGTGCTTTCGAAGGCGGATCTGGCCGCCACGCGTGCTGAAAACATGCCGGCAAGCGCACTCTGGACGAGCACTGTCACCGGGGAAGGCATCGAAGAACTGGCTGCGGAAATCGTTCGCCGTCTTGCGACAGCGAAAAGCTACTCGTCTTGATCCTTCGAATCCTTGGAACGGCCGCGGACGAAAAGCCGGATCGGCACCTCACGAAAAGGCGTCGTCTTGCGGAGCTGGCCCACCAGATAGCGCTTGTAGCCCTCGGTCACGCTCTCGGCTGCACTGGCTGAGAGCACGATCGTCGGCGGAGCCGTCTCCACCTGCGTCGCGTAGTAGATCCGCACCGGGCGGCCGCGAGGATCGGCTGGCGGGTGGTTGGTGTCGATCGCCTCACGGAGGATCGTGTTGAGCTTCGCCGTTGGCACCCGTTCCCGGCTCTGGCGGTAGAGCCGCTGGGCCGTGTCGACAACCGCCTTCACGTTGCGGCCGCTCGTCGCCGTGACAAATGCCACCGGTGCCCAGGGCATCGTGCGGAATGTATCGCGAAGGTAGTCGGCCCACTCACCACGTTCCACGCCCCCCGCATAGAGATCCCACTTGTTGACGACGAAGACAACCGGCTTGGCCTCCTCCATGATCGTGTCGGCGAGTTGCTTGTCGACGCGGCCCACCGGCTCCGAGGCATCGAAGAAGAGCAGCACGACATCGGCCCGGCGGATGCTCCGCTGGGCACGGTGCGTGGAGTAGAAGTCGATGTCTGTGGTGCGGCTTTTGGTCCGCCGCAGCCCCGGCGTATCGATGGCCAGAAACGAGTGGCCGTCCACCTCAAACCGCACGTCGACGCTGTCGCGGGTCGTGCCCGCCACGGGGCTGGTGATCACGCGTTCTTCATTGGCCAGACTGTTGACGAACGTACTTTTACCGACATTACGCCGGCCCACCATGGCGAGCTTCATCTCCGGCAGTTCAGCCGACGGTTCCTCCACATCGACGTCTGCGGCGGGCAGTCGGGCCAAGATCGCGTCGACGAGCGTGTCGCGGTTCCGGTTTTGTCGAGCGCTCACGACCAGCGGTTCGCCGAAGCCGAGGGCCGCAAATTCATGGGCATGATTGTCGAGTTTGAAATCATCGGCCTTGTTGGCCACGAGCAGCACCGGTGTGCCGATCTTCCGGATGCGAGCCGCGACCATGTGGTCAGCCGATACCAGGCCAGCGCGGACGTCGACGAGGAAGAGCACAACGGCAGCCTCCGTGAGGCCGGTCTCAATCTGGGCGTCGATCCGGGTGGTGAGCCCGTCAGGATCGTCGAAGCCCATGCCGCCGGTGTCGACCAGATCGACCGTGCGGCCTTCAAGTGAGAGCCTCTGGACGAGCCGGTCACGGGTCACGCCTGCCGTTGGGTCCTCGATCGCGATCCGCTTCTCGATCAGCCAGTTAAAGAGTGTCGACTTGCCAACATTGGGCCGGCCAACGATTGCGATTTTGGGAATCATGGGAGGCGGGAGTCGCTTGAGCGGGGCGGCGGAAGAGAAAGCCGCTCCAAACCGTTAGTCTACAACCGGGCGGTAGTGGTTCGCAATGTTGGGCTCTCCAGCGCTAGGCTTTGAGCAAGCTTTGAGCAATCGGTCTCTGTGCCTGGGAGAGGAGAGAGAGCCGGACAAATCAGATCATGCGAAAAAAGATTCGGCCGACAGCGTCTTCACGACAGTCTCTCGCGAGACGGGCCGGATTACACCTTTTTCGGTGATGATCGCGGTGATCAGCCGGGCTGGTGTGACATCAAAGGCGGGATTGTACGCTCGGGCCCGGTCTGGGGCGGCCTGTACTCCCAGCGGCCGCAGCACCTCGGCGGCCGACCGCTCCTCGATCGGAATACTGTCGCCCGTCTCAAGCGTGAGATCAAACGTACTCGACGGCGCGGCGACAAAGAAGGGCACGCCATGTGCCTCGGCGAGGACTGCCAGACCGTAGGTGCCGATCTTGTTGGCCGTGTCGCCGTTGGCCGTGATTCGGTCAGCGCCCACGATGCAGGCCCCCACCCGGCCGGTTCGCAGGAGTTGGCCGGCCGCTGAGTCAACGAGCACAGTCACCGGAATGCCGCGCTCGACGAGTTCCCAAGCGGTGAGCCGCGCTCCTTGAAACAGTGGCCGGGTTTCGTCGGCGAAGACGTCGAACCGGCGGCCCTGTTCCCAGGCCGTCGTAATTACCGCCAGCGCCGTGCCAGCGCCGCCTGTAGCAAGCCCGCCAGTATTGCAGTGGGTGAGCACGCCGCCCTCCGGCAGGATTGCGGCGCCATGCCGGCCAATGGCGGCACAGAGCCGACGATCCTCCACGTGGATGCTTTTGGCCTCCGCGAGGGCAGCCTCGTACATACCAGCAGCGGTCGCCACTGCTGGCAGTCTGGTGAGCACACCGACGACGCGTTCCACGGCCCAGCGGAGGTTGACAGCAGTCGGTCGGGCGCAGGCGAGCAGTTCGGCACGATCCCGCACGTGGGCCCGTGCCGCATCGGCAGGGAGGCCGTCGCGAACGGCCTCGCTCGCCGCCACGGCCACGCCGTAGGCCCCGGCGATGCCGATTGCCGGGGCGCCGCGGACACGGAGCAGCGCGATCGCCTCGATGAGCGTGTCGACGTCGCGGCAGGCGATCCACTTCAGCCGCCCGGGCAAGAGCGTCTGGTCAATGAGTTCGAGATGGCCCGTGGCGTCGCCCTGCCAGCGGAGGGATATTGGGATCATGGTGGGAAGGAAAACCCTTCATCTTTCATCAGTTCGTGAATGTCGCAGGGGTGCAGGGGAGTCCGAAGGCATCGGCCACGGCGCGGTGCACGAGCTGGCCACGATAGATGTTTACGGCGGAGAGAATCGCGGGGCTTGAGGCGGCGGCCGCCTCTAAACCCTGCGTGGCCAACTGCAGCACGTAGGGGAGCGTTGCATTGCAGAGGGCATAGGTGCTTGTGCGGCCGACGGCACCGGGCATGTTTGTGACACAGTAGTGAACGATGTCGTCCACCACGAATGTCGGATTGGCATGGGTCGTCGGCCGGCTCGTCGCCACGCAGCCCCCTTGATCGATCGCGACGTCGATGATCACAGCCCCGGGTTTCATCAGCTTGAGATCATCGCGCTCGACCAAGTGCGGGGCCCGCGCGCCGGGGATCAACACGCTGCCGATGACGAGGTCAGCGCGGCTGAGTTGTTCACGGATCGTGTGGCGGTCGGAATAGAGGCAGTCGACATTGGGGGGCGTGACGTCGTCGAGATACCGCAGACGGTCGAGGTTTGTGTCGAGCAGGCCGACGCTCGCGCCGAAGCCAGCCGCCACCTTGGCGGCGTTTGATCCCACAGCGCCGGCGCCGAGCACGGTCACGTGGGCTGGCGCAACGCCCGGTACGCCGCCGAGCAGGATGCCGCGGCCCATCTGCGGCTTCTCCAAATACTTGGCCCCCTCCTGGATGCTCATTCGGCCGGCCACCTCGCTCATTGGGATGAGGAGCGGCAGCCGGCCCTTGTCGTCACGGAGCGTCTCATAGGCCACGGCTGTGGCTCCGGTGGCTAGGAAGCCTTCAGTGAGACCACGGTCGGCGGCAAAATGGAAGTAGGTAAAGACCGTCTGCCCGGGCCGGATCAGCTGCAGCTCTGAGGGCTGCGGCTCCTTGACCTTCACGATCATGTCAGCGCGGGCAAACAGATCCTCGGCACTGTCGACAAGCTCTGCCCCGCAGACAATATAGGCATCGTCGGTGAGGCCCGAACCAGCGCCAGCCGACCGCTGCACGAGCACGCGGTGACCGGCGCGGATGAGTTCCTCCGCGCCGACAGGCAGCAGCGAGACGCGGTATTCGTCCTGTTTCGTTTCCTTGGGAATGCCGACGATCATGATCGATTCATGCTACGCGATCTTGTAGCTCGACGGCATCGGCAGGGGATAGTTGCCATTCTTGTCAGGCACGACCGGCGGCGTGGACTCCCACGTCAGGTTTTCGGGCATCGTCCGGAAATTGGTCTTCAACAGCTCATCGTAGCCCACCTGCTTGCCGGTATAGGTCGCCGTCCGCCCCAGCACGGAGGAGAAGCTCGAAGTCGTGCCGTAGAAGGCGTTATTGAGGTGCTTGTCATTGCGGATCGCGTCGTGCAGTTCGTCGTGCTCGACCTGGTAAGGGTTCTCGCTCTTGCCCTCATACTTCCAGAGCGACTTGCCCGAGTAGTCGGTGATCTCACCGATCTTAATGAGGCCCTTTGTGCCCTGAAACTCCTCGTTCACGCGGCTATCGCCGCCGGATAACTGGCGGCACTGGCTGGCGATCCGGACGCCACCAGGGTAGGTGAAGGTGACTGCGTGGTGGTCGTAGATCTCACTCGGCTGGTCCGGCACGCGGTTCTGCTTGCCGCCCACGCCGTAGGCCGTCTCGGGCAGTTTATCGAGAAACCAGTTGGCGACGTCGATGTTGTGGACATGCTGCTCGCAGATGTGGTCGCCGCTGAGCCAGTTGAAGTGGTACCAGTTGTGGACCTGAAACTGCGTCTCGTTCATCTCGGGCTTCCGCGGGCGATACCAGATGCCGCCGCCATTCCAGTAGACCTGGCCGCCGATGATGTCGCCGGCGAGCCCCTCGCGGACCTTGGCGAGCGTCTGGCGATATTTATCGTCGTAGTGCCGCTGCAGGCCGACCACGACCTTGAGCTTCTTCTCATCGGCCAGCTTCGCGGCCTCGAGGCCGATCCGGGCCCCGAAGCTGTCGACGCAGACCGGCTTCTCCATGAAGACATGCTTTCCAGCCTGGACCGCCGCCTCGAAATGAAAGGGCCGGAAACCGGGGGGCGTGGCGAGAATCACCAGATCGCAGTGCTCAAGCACTTTCTTGTAGCCATCGAGATCCTTGAACTGCCGCTCTTCCGGCACGTCGACTTTGTCTTTCATCGACTCAACCGCCTTCAGCGCGCCCTTGATGCGATCGTCGAAGGCGTCGGCGATTGCTGTCACCTTGACGTTCGAGCCGGGGACAGAGAGCGCCTGCTGGAGGGCACCGGTGCCGCGGCCGCCGGCGCCGATCAAGCCCACGCGGATCAAGTTGGCGGACTCCGATTGGGCATGCACGGCCTGCATGCCGGCGAGCGTGGCGCTGGCGATGCCGGCTGCCCCGACAAGCCCGGCTTCTCGGCGGGAAAGCGGGCCGAATGCGAACGGCTGATGCAATGCGGACATGCGGAGACACTCCAGAAAAGGGGGTTTTGAAAAAGAGACGGAGAAATCCGAAGGGCGCTCAAAAGGCGGCGGTGGGGAAGCGAACCGCGGCCCCACACGGAGTGTACTCCGGCGACCGCAGGCCGGGAAATGCCGCCATCGCGGGCATGAGGTACGATTGGAGCACGATCCCCAGCGAATTCCTGACGTTTATTACGGCTTGTCGTTCCCGGTTTTTCCCCATTTGCGTCCGAGGCCCGTCGCATTCATGCCCGCCATCTTCTGCGACCCGGCGCTGGCCCGTGACTTCGCCATCGTGGTGGTCGATCGCCTGCGAAAGGCCGGCTTTGAGGCCTTCTGGGCAGGCGGGTGTGTCCGCGACGAACTGATCGGTCGCACTCCGGCCGACTATGACGTCGCCACGTCGGCCCTGCCCGACCAGGTCAGGGCGGTCTTTGGCGCCCGCAACACGCTCGCAATGGGGGCTGCCTTCGGCGTGATCACGGTGCTTGGACCGCGGGCTGCGGGGCAGGTCGAGGTGGCGACGTTTCGCAGCGACGCGGCTTACACCGACGGCCGCCATCCAGCCGGTGTCACGTTTACCAATGCCCGCGAGGATGCCCTGCGGCGAGATTTTACGATCAACGGTCTCTTCCTCGATCCGATGACAGGCGACGTGCACGACTACGTTGACGGCCGCGCCGATCTCACCGCCGGGATCGTGCGGGCAATCGGCACGGCTGTGTTGCGGTTTGGCGAAGATCATCTGCGGATGCTCAGGGCGATCCGGTTTGCGGCGGTGTTTGGCTTTGCGATCGAGGAGCAGACCGAGGCGGCGATCGTCCGCATGGCGCAGCTTGTAACCTCAGTGAGTCCGGAGCGAATCGCCACTGAGCTGCGGGCGATGGTGTCGCGACCGGGCCGGCGGCGGGCAGTCGAACTCCTGGCGCAGACCGGGCTCGCCCGCCACGTGTTGCCCGAGGTGGCACCGGCCGCTGACGGGGCTGAGGCTCACGTCGCTTGGCACGATGCAGCCCGCATCATCGACGCCCTCGACGAGCCGCAACTGGCGTCGGCGCTCGCCATCCTCACGGCAGACTTGCCGGCAGAGTCGCTGCGGCAGATCGCCAGCCGGCTCCGGCTTTCGAACCACGACATCAAAACGGCTGGCTGGCTGCATGCGGCGGTCACGGCGGTGGGCAGCGCCGATGAACATGAGCTTTCGCAGCGGCCCTGGTCGCAGGTGCAGCCGTGGCTCGCGCATGAGGCTGCTTTTCTGCTCGCCGACGTGCTGCGGGCGCGGGCGGCCTGCGGCCTCGGATCGAGCGACGCCGCCAGCTGGATGTCGGCGAAGCTGAGGCTGCCGACAGAGCAACTCGATCCCCAGCCACTCCTCACGGGTAACGATCTCCTGGCGGCCGGCGTGCCGGCTGGCCGCGCCATCGGCCAGGAGCTTGAGATCCTGCGAACGCTCCAGCTTGACGGCGTTGTCACGACGAAGGCAGCGGCGATTGAGCGGCTGCGCGGGCGGAACAGCGGTTAAGCACTTACACGTAAGCAAACCTACAAGAAAGCAAACCGAGGCTGCGCAGCGGGCACTGGCTACTTCGGTGGTTCACTGGGCGCCGGGAGGTCGTCGATGCTCTCCAACCGGAAGACCTCAAGAAACTTCCGCGTGGTGCGATACGACGGCTCGGCGGCAGGATCGTGGCCGTCGTGTGGCATGAGTTCCAGGAGGCCGCGGCTGACCAACTGCCGCCAGACCGAAGGCCGGGCGTCACAGCCCAGTTCCACGATCCGGTCCCGCTTGACCGGCTGGTTCCAGGCCACCAGGGCCAGCACATCGAGCGACTCCGCGTCGAGCTGGATCATGCGGGAGCGTGTCTCCAACACGCGGCCAAACCCGGCAAACTCCGGTCGCAGTCGTAGCACCCAACCGGCATCCTTCGCCACGACCTCGTAGGGGCAATTATTCGCCCGATACTTCCGCCGCAGTTCCGCAGCCAGCTCATCGATCTCTTGCGACCGCACTCCCCGCATCAGGCCTGCCACCTTGCGGCTGGTGATCGCCTCACCCCCAGGCAGGCCAACAAACAGGATCGCCTCCAGGATGCTTTCCGGACTGACGCGGCAGGCGATGTCGTCTGACTCCGGCGCGAAGCTATCGTCATCAAGCAGCGGCGAGGCATCGACCTTGACCATGTCGTCCGCGGCAGCCGAATCCGCATAGGGATCGCCGTTGCCCATCATGGCGGCGAAGGCCTGTGCGAGCTTGTCGATGGAGAGTCCGCCGTCGGCCGGCGGGGCCTGAAAGCCGACCTGCGGAGGAGGACTAGGAACCGGCGTCGATGGGTCTTTGCGTTTGGCCATGGCAACCCAGATTCAAGCAGGAAGGCCGGGCGAGAAACAGATCGAAAAGAGCTGCATCCCAGGAGTGTTCGGCACGACAGTTGCCGCAGTTAGAGTAGCGAAACGAGGGAGCGTGGGCTGAGTTGCTTGCTGGGCTTGAAGTTGCCATAGCGTGGTCCATGACTGCCGCTCGCCGCAAGATTCGCCCGGAAGACATCCATGGCCTGAAGCATTTCAAGGCGTGTTCAAGGCCCTGCGGGGCTGCGGGGGCTTGATCGAGCGATTGCACTTCGGAGGAACGCAGCGGGATAAGGCAGCAAGCGTGGACGAAATGGCGCGGGATATCGAAGCACTTCCCAGGCCGGCGTGATTCTTCTGCGCGCCCAAGGACGCCGCAGCAGCGTCAACTCCGGAAGCTCTAAAAATTATCCCACGGGGAATCCGGAGAGCCGGGATCGGCACGGCAGGATGCCGGGCACAGCACCAGCGACCTGCGGTCGCCAAGAAAACATGGCCAGGATGGCCATGTTTTTCGTGAAGTTAGAAAACTTATCCCACTGCCGCGCCAAACAGAATTGGCTGCGTCCCCTTTGTTTCTTCAGGACCGTTGTTTCTTGCTGACCCGCTTGAGCGTGCGGCCGTTCTTAGTGGCGGGGGCGGTCTTGAGCGGCTCCGCTGCGCCGTCGAGCGGGGCACCCACCGCGATCGTGGCCAACCGCGCGTTGATCCGGTCTGCGTAGGCTTCCGACAGCTCCATGCCGAGGAAATGGCGGCTGAGTTTTTTGGCCACCGCCAGCGTTGTGCCGCTGCCGCCGAACGGATCGAGCACGGTGTCGCCCTCGTTGCTTGACGACCGGATGATCCGCCCCAGCAGTTGCTCTGGCATCTGGCAGCCATGCCAGCCCGACCGTTCTTTAAACGTGCCGCAGATCCGCGGGAAATACCAGGTATCTTCGGTGTCTGTAAAGCCTTCGGGGAGGTCCTGCGGCCGCAGGATCCAGGTGTCGTCCGGCAGGCGGCCGGTTGGATTGGCCCGCCTGTCGCCGTAGACGAGCTCGCGGGCGCTGGGCACGCGGATTGACTGGCTATTAAACGTGAACGCGGCGGGATCACGGATCAAGTGGAAGAGATGGGCATGCGACCGGCTGAACTTATGCTTACAGTTCACGCCGAACGTGTAATACCAGACGACCCAACTGCGGCAGGTGTAGCCGAGTTCGCGGGTGGCAATCACCTTGAGCTCGGCAGCGTATTCATCGCCGCTGGCCAGCCAAAACGTGCCGTCAGGCCGCAGCACTCGCGTAATCTCTGTCATCCACCGCTGCGACCAGTCGAGGTATTTGTCGGCCGAGAGCCGGTCGTCGTAGGCGTCGTAGGCGTAGCCGATATTGAAGGGCGGATCGGCAAAGGCCAGATGAACGCTGTCATCAGGCACCTGCTTGAGCAGTTCGAGGCAATCGCCTTGGTGGAGCGAATCAATCGAGAGTTGCGTCTGGTTCATAAAAACGGTGCCTGGCACCGAATCTGCGTAGGTGAGGGGGACAACTTGCCTAGTTTAGTCTATTTGTGTGCCGGGCACGGCTCGTCAAGCGGCCTGCATGAGGTGGCTGTGGCGAGCCGAAGTGCGGCGGCGCAGGCGGCCTCGAAGGCGTCGAGGCTGAGCTGCTCCTTTGTGGTGTGGATCTCCATCTGGCCGCAGCCGAGCGTCACCGTTGGAATGCCATTGGCCGCCATCCAGTTGGCGTCGAGACCGCCGTTTGAGATGTCGAGCCGGGGCGTGAGACCGATCGCTCGCACCGCACCTTGAGCTGCGACCACGCAGGGCTCGTCGTCGGCCAGGCGAAATGCCTCGTAGTCGAGATGGCCGTCACACCTCACGCTGCCGGTCTTGCCGTCAACACTGCGAACCTTCTTGACGGCGTCGCTAAAGGCCGCCTCGATCGCCTTGATGATCTTGGCTCGAAACGCTCGATCGTGGCTTCGCGCTTCCGCCCGCAGCACGGCCGCCTCGGCCACGACATTCGTTGCCGCGCCCGCATGGATCATCCCCACGTTGCTCGTGCCCCGTTTGCCCTCCTTCAAGATCAGGCCATGCCAGCCATTTTCCACGAGCGACGCGATCGCTAGCGACGCAATCACGATCGCCGACACGCCCTTCTCGGGCGCTACGCCGGCATGGCTCGGGATGCCTTCGATGACGATGTCCATCCGGTAGCCGCCCGTCGCTCCCACCGTGATCTTCTCGACCGAACCACCGTCGAAATTGAAGGCCAGCTTCGGCCTGCCGAGATCGGCGGCCTTCACAAATCGGGCACCATAGAGACCGATCTCCTCCTGGATCCCAAAGAGGAGCGTCAGTGGCGGATGCGGCAGCTTCTTGTGAAGAATCTGCAGAGCTGTCGAGAGCACGACAGCGCAGCCGGCCCGGTCGTCGGCGCCCAGGCCCGTCGCCGGATTACCGCTCTTGATGAAGCGTCCTGACACCACCGGCTTTGTGCCGATGCAGACGGGCACTGTGTCCATGTGGGCCATCAGCAGTCGCCGCGGCCCCACTTCGGTGCCCGGCAGCTTGACGATCAGGTTGCCGACGTTGCCCTTCATGGGCGTCTTTGTGTGGGCCGAGTCAAACGTGATTGCATCGGCAGGGCAGCCCGCTTCGCGGAGCCACTTGACGATCCGTTGGGCGACATCCTTCTCGTTCCCAGAGCCACCCGGAATCGCCAGGAGGTCGAGCACCACGCGGCGGGCGGCGGCTAAGTCGGGCGCTGCTGCGGTGGGCGTGGCCACTTTTCGCGCTGCAGGCTTTACACTCCCGGCTGGCTGCCGGCTGGCCGCAACGTTTTTTTTGTCGGCGGCTGGTTTGGTCGCGGTTTTTAAGGAGGCTTTTTTCATGCGGATCTTTCTCGCGGGGATCATGCAGGGCTCGCACGTGGCAGCGCTGGTGCACGATCAAATGTATCGAAACACGCTTCGCGACCTCGTGCAGTCGCACTGGCCGCAAGCAGAAGTCTACGACCCCTTCGCCAATCACGGCAATTCGATCGTCTACGACCGGCGGCGGGCGGGCGAGGTCTTCATGGGCCATATCGAAATGTGTCGCGAATTCGACCTGCTGGTGGCCTACGTGCCGGAGGCCTCGATGGGCACAGCGATCGAGATGTGGGAGGCGCACCAGCAGGGCCGGATGGTGGTCACGATCACGCCGCTGGTTCACAACTGGGTGGTGCAACTGACCAGCCGGGCGGTCTACGGCGATTTCGACGCCTTCGCCCATGCAGTCAATGTCGGCGAGATCGACCGGCTCCTTGCGACGCGCTAAGATCCGGACAAGTTGGAAAACTTATCCCACGGGGAGGCCGACGCTACTCACCGCCGCGGCGGCTCGTGACCGCTGCCCGGCAGGCGGCGGCGATCTGCTCGCTAGACTGCGGCCCCAGTGGCCAGATTTCGATCTGATCGCTGGCGTCGTTCCCCAGCCAGCCGTTCTGCCGCAAGGCGTCGGCTGTCGCAGCGTCGGCCGCAATGACCACTTCACAGGAGCCGATCGCCCGGCTCACGAGCTTTTGCATCAGTGGCTTTGCGGCAGCCGCAGCAAGATCGGTCTGCGACACATGCACCACCACTGGGGCCCCCGTCTCCACCGCGAGGTCGGTCAGAATTCCCGCCCGCAACACGAAGATCACGTCGGGATCGGTCGCGTCTAGCGCTTCGGCAATGAGTTGTCGGGATGTTTCGCGAATCGATCCTAGGAGCCGCGGCGAGAGCCTGGGGATGACCCGGAGAAACTCTTCGGCAGACCCATCCCGCACCGCCGCGAGAAAGTCGTGCGAGGCCGCCGCAATCGCATGGAGGTGGATTCCATACATGCCGGTATGTTGCTGCTCAAGCTGCGGGATCGACGCCGGCCCACACACCGAAGCGGTGATTCCAAGCTGGCCAAGCGCAGCGCGGTAATGATGCGCTGGCGTGTGATCGTGGTCGCAATTTGCATGGTCGATCAGCAGCAGACGCATGGTTTCGTCGCGTGTTACAGCCAGCCCTGCCAGCGGACAACGGCCAAGCAGACGGCCACATAGGCCGCCGCACCCCAGTCGTCGGCCATGATACCCAGCCCGGCGGGCAGGTGTTCGAGCCGGCGGCAGGGGAACGGCTTTGTAATGTCGAAGAGCCGATGCAGCAGAAACGCCACCGCCACCAGGGGCTCTGACCGGGCCGCGGCGGGCACCATCAGCAGCGCCAGCGGGAGGCTTGCCGCCTCGTCGTAAACGATCGACCCTGGGTCTTGACCGCGGCCGATCAGCCGCGCGGCCCGCGTGCAGGCCGGGATGCCCAGAAGATTCACAGCCACGAGCAGGCCGGCCTCGGCCAGCGGGGGTAGCGTTAGCCTCGCCATGCCGAGCGCCACAATCGCACCGGCCGCAGCTCCGAATGTCCCGGGTGCAAATCCGATCCGGCCCAGCCCGCCACAGGTCGCCAGGAGCACCGCGGGATCAAACCATTTGGCAGGCAGGGCTGACGTGGGTGCTGGAGCGGTCATGAAAAGAACTGTAGCAAGGTGAGCAGACTATGGACAAAACCTCATCGCAGAAAGCGCTGAGGAAAAGGGGGCTGCCGAGCAGTTGCCGACCACATTGAATCGTGACCGCTGGGCAACGTTCTGCCGTGACCGTGGCATCGTCCGGCTGAGCGTATTCGGCTCCGTTTTGCGCGACGATTTCGACCCTGCCCGCAGCGACATCGACGTCCTGGTTGACTTCAAGCCCGAAGCGATGCGAGGCATTGGGGTCCGGTTCTTCGGGTATGGCGACGAGCTGGCCAGCAGCCTCGGCGCCGTCGCGACCCAAGCATCACGCTCGTCCAGATCCGTCAGGCGGCCGAGAAAGCGGCATCCTTCCGACACATGCGCACACTTTTTGGCGATAACGAGCGATCAGGCCGCAGTCTGCTTGCGACGCCGATACATCCCCCAGCCACCACAGGCGATTCCGGCCAGTCCCATCACCCACGTCGATGGCTCGGGCACAGCAACCACCCCCTGCACCGAAAAGCTGCCCCTGTTGTTGTCATAGTAGTCTGGAACGCCGACAAAGTAGCCGCCGTCGACGATGCCGAGATAGAGGTGGGTCGCTCCATCGGGCACGAAGAATGACTGTGGAACGCCAGTGCCTGTCCCGGTGAGTCCGTCGCCGATGAAGAACGACTGATTCAGGAGAGGGGAGAGTTGCGTAAAAGCTGTGGAGAGCGGGTTGCTACCGAAGCTACTGCTGAAGTTAAGGATCGCGGGCGGCGGTGATTGCGGCACGCCTCCCAACGTGAAAACGCCCGACAAAAACATCACCCTCCGGGCGGCTGCATTGGATTCGTAGAGCAGCATGCCAGACACTCCACCGGCGCTCGCCATGTCCATATAAAAGGTCGTGGCCGTATTCTCGGCCGAGGGAGGAAGCAGGCCGGGTGTGCCCGACGTTGTCAGATAGTTGTTGGGCCAGTCCGCGTCTTGGAAGTTTACCGCGCCGCCATCCGGCCCGTTGTACTGTCCGCGATAGGCTAGCGGAGCATCGACGTCATTGTACGAGACCGAGCCCGAAACGCTCGTGAAACTGAGCACTCGGCCGTTCCCCGGGGTGAGCGCAACCGAAGATGGGAGCGTGCCACCACCCACGAGCGGCGTCGTGGGCTGGCCAGCCGCGTAGAGATTGGCCTTGGAATCAACTGCGAGGGAGAACGACTCCGCAAACACTCCGCTGCTCGACGAGGCGAGCAGCATACCGATCAGAATGCGCGAGACGTTGGTGTGAATAAATCTCATAATGTGATCTCACTATTCGGAAATGTTTCGTCGACGGTACTCTTGTCGGGCTCTATTCCTGATCGACCTTATGCTCTTGCAGCCCATGGGCAATCGCATCGTCTGAGGCCAGCCCGAGTATTGCAATGATTCTTCACAAGTCAAACAAGCGGCGGCAGCCGCTCGCCACAGCCCCCCGTCATGGAGGACGACTTGCTGATTCCTTCAAAGAGCCCTGTAATTTTTCACACTTTAATGACCGGCAGCTTCCCGGCAGCTTCCCGGCAAGGACGCCCTGCAGCTGCTCAATGCCTGGTCAAGCGACCTCCAGGTCTGCCTAGGCCAGGTGGCAGTCGATAAGGATTCCAACGAGATCACGGCTCCCAAG
>Ga0194043_1000565_pt1 | contig 20628 bp, 22 predicted proteins | sample JunL4415m_MetaG_FD_161274 | JGI IMG/M metagenome (GOLD analysis project Ga0194043, IMG submission 161274) | Anoxic zone freshwater microbial communities from boreal shield lake in IISD Experimental Lakes Area, Ontario, Canada - Jun2016-L442-15m | ecosystem: Environmental > Aquatic > Freshwater >...
TCACTCCTAAGCTTATTAGTAATAATTAAATCTAAATCAAATTTGTCGCCTAATTTGACTGACTTTACATTTAATTCCTCTTTTAATATGTCTTCGAAATTTACGAACTTTCCAATATCTGGGACAATGACACTCGACAATGGCTGGCGTACTTTGAGACGTTCTTTGGCGCGAATACTAAGACCCTGATTAACATAATCTCGAACTGTTTCCATATCATCTATAACTAGTTCGTTTATATTACCATAACTTGGCCAATCAAGCAGATGAACACTTTCGCCACCTGTTAATTTTTGGTATAGCTCTTCTGACAAAAATGGCGTGAACGGAGCTAAAGCCAAGCTTAGTTGCACCAATACGTAGTGTAATGTCCTATATGCATTATTCTTATCGATATCGTCACCAGATTTCCAGAATCGACGACGACTACGTCTGACATACCAATTACTAGCATCTTCAATGAAAGGTAAAATTGGCTTCATGGCATTTGGAATATCATATATGTCCATATTTTTCCCAATTTCTGAGATTAGTTGATGAACACGACTTACTATCCACTGGTCAAGTGAGTTTGTTAGATGTTCGGATGGATCGTTTGAGTCGCCTTTGAATTCCCATTTATCAACCTCAGCATACATAGTAAAGAAATCATACATATTCCAAATCATACTTAATTTTCTAGCGACATCACCAACTTCTTTATCTTGAAGTGCAAAATCTTCACCATTTAAAAGCGGACTTGAAAGCATTAAAAATCGTAAACTATCTGCGCTGAATTTATCCATTAATTCATTCGGATCTGTAAAATTACCATAACTTTTACTCATTTTACGACCATCATTACCAACAATATTTCCCGTAACGATAACGTTTTTATATGCGTTATGACCAAAAAGACCAACATTTACTGCGTGTACATAATAAAACCAAGCTCTAACTTGACCAACATATTCTACAATAAAATCACCGGGGAAATTTGATTCAAACTTCTCTACATTTTCAAATGGATAATGAAATTGTGCAAATGGCATACTTCCACTTTCAAACCAACAGTCCAATACCTTGTCGATACGACTATATTTGACTCCGTCAATTTCAAACTGAATATCATCAACCCATGGACGATGATAATCATCCAACTCGACACCACTCAATTGCTTTAGCTCAGCATAACTACCAACAACTTTGATGTGTTCTTTTCCATCCTTATCAGTGCCCTTCCAAACTGGCATAGCAGTAGCCCAGAACCTATCACGCGACAAATTCCAATCAGGTGCAGTCTCGATAGTTTTTTCAAATCGTCCATGTTTTATATATTCAGGGAACCAATTTATATGATTTGAATTTTCCTCTAGCATTTCAGTTCGCTGACCTTCAATGTCCATAAACCAACTTGGATGCGCTCGATACATTAATCGATTACCTGTACGTGGATTATGCGGATATTCATGACGAATATATTCAATCTTCCAAACCACACCACATTCAAGTAATGATTTAGCTATAGTTTTATTTATCTCCCACACGTCTTCACCGACCCACTCCGTTTCAGTGTATTTACCATATTCATCAAGAACATGAATAATCGGTATTCCTTTTTCTTGAGCCAGAATAAAATCCTCTTCACCATAAGCAGGTGCTAGATGAACAATACCAGTTCCTGAATCAGTCGTCACATAATCAGCCGCCCAAACTTTATGAGCACCTTTTCCACGATCACTAAAAATTGGCTCGTAGGTTTTTCCAACCAAGTCATCACCCTTTAATGTTCGAATAACTTTATAGTTCAATACTTTATGTTTTTCATCGGTTAATACTGTGTCAAGCACGCTATTCGCTAGAATATATCGTTTACCGTCTAACTCAATTTCTGCATATTTTTCATCTTTATTAACTGCAAGTGCAGTATTTCCAGGTAAAGTCCAGGGTGTTGTCGTCCATGCTAACAGATATGCATTTTCGTCAACTAATTTAAATTTAACGTATACGCTTGGATCAGTGACTTCAATATATGCACCAGTATCCATTGTTACTTCAGCTTTCGAAAGAGGAGTAGCCCATTTAGTATCGTACATCAATACTCGTTCGCCCTCATATATTTTTCCCTTATTATATAGTTCTTTGAAAGCCCACCAAACAGATTCCATATAATCCTTGTCCATGGTTTTATAGGCACCTTTGAAATCTACGAAACGACCAATTCTATCAACTGTATCTTCCCAGAGACCACTAGTAGCGACCATACTCTCACGTGCGGTGGTAATATAATCAGCTAAACTTATTTTTGTGCCTATATCATGTCTATCAGTAATACCGAGTTTCTTTTCAACAAAATCTTCTGCTGGTAGTCCATGACAATCCCAACCCCAAACACGCTCTACTCGTTTACCCTTCATAGTTTGATAACGTGGTACCGCATCTTTTACGATACTTGACAGAAGCGTACCGTGATGAGGGACGCCCGTAATGAATGGTGGACCGTCATAAAAAACATACGAATTATCAATTGGACGCATTTCGATTGATTTATTAAAAATATCATTCTTTTTCCAATAGTCAATCAAGTCTTTTTCGTATTCAATTGCTCGCCTACGTGTATTTGATTTAAATTTCATCTTGTTCCTTTCAAAAAACAAAAATCCCTATTTAGTCACTGGAATCCCATACGGGACGGTACCATCCAGTTTCTAAAAAGAGATTCTTCTTAGCGCTTATTTGTTCGAACTATCGAGTCGATTCCGTTCGGTTCTAGTTTCCGTATTGGATTTCTTCCGAAAAAAACATTCGCGATTGATAGTCGCTCACCAAAATGGATGTTCTATCTAGACATTATAAACAGTTGTATCAAAAAAACAACTATTGAACGTAGTAGCTAACTTCACTAATAGTTGGTAGTGGTAGCCCATTCCAACAATTTTGCATCACTCCATCGTCACTTGTTGCAATTATCGTAGGGTATTCGACAATACCATATATATCACAAAATTGCGTGCCCTCTTCTGTATCTGGATTAATGATTTCCAATTTATGGCCAGTCTGAATCTCAAAATCTCGAAGATAATCAGTAACTGTTCTAGCGTAATCTGTCTGATCTTTATAAACTGCTACAACCCGCATTAATCTATTCCTTTATTGGTTTTATTTTTTGCTCACGGCGCTGTTCTAATATTTTTACAAAATCATCTAATGTCTTAAACTTATGAAATACGCTTGCAAAACGAACGTATGCGACTTCATTGCGTATTAGTAACTCGTCTAATACTTTGTCACCAATCTGCTTGGAAGTAATCTCGTTTTCACCAATTGCGTATAGTGCATCTTCGATTTCAGCAATCATTTCTTCAACTTCAACCTCTGAAACGAAAAACTTTCCTACTGAACGTTTAATGGCAATAGAAAGTTTGTCACGATCAAATAATTCACGTACACCACTTTTTTTAATAACAGCGAGATTTGGACGTTCAATACGTTCGTAGGTTGTAAATCTCTTACCATCAGGTGATTCACGGCGACGGCGAATAGTAACTCCATCGCTGACCTCGCGTGACTCGATTACTCTACTATCACCAATGTCGTATTTGCCCATTATGGGTTATTTATCCTTATCGTTGGATTTTTTGTTCTTTTTACGTCTACGTAGGAATGCAGGTGTATCAGATTCTTCATCATTTTCACTAGGCTGATTCCAAATATCATTAGAATTCTCTTCGGCAAAAATTGTAGCGGCCTCTGTATGATCAAGATTCATATCAATACCACCGACTGTTTCATCAGTGACATTTGGAGTATTATCTTCATCTTTTTCTACACCTAATGTGGCTGTTTTTGAATGAAAATATGCTGAATCAAAACCCGTAGCGATAACTGTAATGATTAATTCGTCTTCTAGGTCAGCTTTAAGGGTAGCACCAAAAATAATATTCGCATCAGGTGAAACAGCACTCGTAATGATTTCTGCTGCTTCTTGAATTTCGCTCATACTCATATCGTATCCACCAGTAACGTTGAATAGAACGCCCTTAGCGCCATCAATAGACACTTCGATGAGTGGAGATTCAATTGCTTGCTGTGCGGCTTGCACAGCCCTATTATCACCACTTGCACGCCCAATACCCATAAGCGCAGAGCCTGCATTACTCATTATGGCTCTAACATCAGCAAAATCTAGATTAATTAAGCCATGTTCAGTAATAAGTTCTGATATTCCTTGAACACCTTGTCGAAGTACGTCATCTGCAATTTTGAAAGTTTCAAGCAATGGAGTCCGTCTGTCAATCGTTTGAAGTAATCTGTCATTAGGAATGGTAATTAGTGTGTCAACATGCTTTCCAAGTTGAGTAATCGCCCATTCAGCATTTTGACGACGTTTTTCACCCTCAAAACTGAATGGTTTTGTTGCAACTCCGACCACTAAAATACCTAGATCTCGAGCAATTTCAGCAACAATATATCCTGCGCCACTACCAGTTCCACCGCCAGCTCCGATTGTTACAAATACCATATCAGCACCAGATAATACTTCACGGATATCGTCACGTGATTCATTAGCAGCAGCTTCACCAGTAGTTGGATCAGCACCAGCGCCTAGACCACCAGTGGTTGTTTTTCCTAGATGTAATTTTATATCAGCTTTACTGTTATGAAGAGCTTGTGCATCGGTGTTCATTGCAATAAATTGCACACCAGATAGACCTGCGTCTTTCATACGATTAATTGCTGACCCACCAGCTCCTCCGACACCAACAACCTTTATGCTGGCAAATGTTTGTATATCGCTTGGTTTTAGTTCAGGCATTATATCTGTTGTCTCCAATAATCTTATTCATATTCTAGTATAACACTTGAATGAAAAAACACTATGTTCGAAAACGACTAAATATTTTTGATATCGCACCCACTCCAGTCGAAAATACATTTTTACTAGTTATTTTATTGTTATTTGATACATTATTATTTGACTCGGCATCAATCAACATCAACCCAACCACTGTTGCAAATTGTGGTTTATCTATATCATCGGCAACACCACCATAACCTGATGCAACCCCAACTTTAGCCGCTAAACCTAATGATTTTTTAGCAAAATCAGCAATACCTTTTAACTGAGCAGTACCGCCAGTTATAACAGCGCCGCTAGGTAGTTTTCCTGCTCTACCGGCTCGTTTTAGCTCTAGATTGACCGCTTCGAATAATTCCTCAAGTCGAGCTTCAACTATTTCGTCAATTTCACTTGTATTGAAACTATATATTTGACCACCATACTCGAGACTAATTCCGGAAGATTCACCTCTATTTATAGCAGAGGCATGTTCAATCTTAAGCTTCTCAGCAATCTCTTGATCTGTCTGTAAACCTATCGCAAGATCGTTCGTAATATTTATTCCACCAACAGGTATAACTGCTGTGAATCGTAAATCACCCTCTTCATAAATTGCGATATTTGTTGTCGCGCCACCTATATCAATAATAACTACACCATTTTCAATTTGATGTTCTGTTAATACAGCTCTTCCGGCTGCAACACCTGTTATAACAATCGAATGAGCAGAAACCTTCGCAGCTTCGGCAGCTTTTTGTAAGTTCAATAAGTGTGGAGTTAAAACCGATACAACATGAGCATCAATCTCTAAACGTGTCCCTGTCATTCCTATTGGATTTTTAATGTTATCTTGGCCATCTAGTTTATAAGAATGTGGCACCACTTCAAGTATTTCACGATTTGCAGGAACTTTACCTAACGTAGCCACCTCTTCGATCCTCATTACATCCTCTTCGGATATTTCATGATTTGCGCCACCTACTGCAATCATTCCATCAGCATGTGTACTAAGAATATGAGTGCCGTTAATACTAATAGTGGCGGCATCTACCTGATAACCACTCATTCTCTCGGCTTCACCAAGTGCATCATCAATCGCCTGAGCAGGACCTGCTAAGTTTACGACATTTCCTTTTCGCATACCATTATTTAAGGCAGAGCCGACACCAATAATTGTAGGCACACCCGTAGTCCCGTCAATATGACCAACTACACAACGAACAGTTGTAGTCCCTATATCTAACCCAACTGCGTATTTAGAAGTTACTTCTTGCATATGATAAATTATATAGCTTATGTGACATTTTGCCTAGCAAAAGTATTGCTATTCTTCTTTTTTATATTTATATATTTCATTCGATTCATTATTTAATTTATCAATATAATCATGAAAACCATCATCAGAAAAAGTTTTAAGTCCAAGCTCATTCAATTCATCATTAATTTTTTGATGCACTTTATCATGGTTTGATTTTGCAGGCGCAACAATTTCAGCCTCAAAATAGAAACTATGTCCTGGAACTTCGACTAACGCAATCTCTATATCCTTATAATCATAAGCGAAAGTATGTCGTACACCTTTTATAGCCTTTGTAAATCCCATTTCTCCAAAAATCTTTAGTAGTGTTTCTGTACTATTTTTTTCAGTTAATACCGATAACTCTTCACGTCTATCTGAACCTTGCCATTTACCAAGTTTTAAAATTACTTCTGGTTGCCCGTTAGTTTCCCTAACTCTAAAATCTTTTGTTCGCCCTCGCAAACCCTCACCAGGTATAAACGTTGAATAATCATAAAAAACTCGATTTTTTTCTTCCTTAAACTTTCCATTTTTTTCAAGAAAACTCTTTAAACTGTGAAACTTTTCATCAGTTAAGGGTCCCCGTAACTCTATTTCAAAATCAGCAATCATCTTACTAACTCCTTAATTTTATTATATTATAGTTAAAATTTCAGCACCATCTTTAGTTATTAGCACCGTGTGTTCAAAATGTGCAGCCAGGCTGCCGTCACGAGTACTTATTGTCCAACCGTCATCATCTGTTTTTATCAATTCACCACCAAGAGTTGCCATCGGTTCAATTGCGATTGTATCACCTGGCAAAAGCAAAACGCCGCTACCTTTTCTCCCATAATTTGGAACTTCAGGTGGTTGTTGCATTTTTTGACCAATACCATGCCCAACTAAATCCCTTATTATGCCTAATTTACCTTCATTTAGCACTTTTTCTACTGCTGCGCCGATATCGCCTGTGAATACTGGGCCTTTTATAGCATCAATCCCTGCATAGAGACTACGTTCTGTATAGTTCAAAAGATGCTTCTTGGCACCCTTTGGTTCTTCACCAACAACCATCGTAAAGGCACTGTCAGTTTTCATGTCTTTATGTGTAATCACAAGGTCAAAACTAACTACGTCACCTTTTTCTAATTTATAATCTGTTGGAATACTATGAACAATTTCTTCATTGGCGGATATACATATTACGCTAGGAAAATTAACTTCTGAAGTTAAATAAGTTGCTGTAGCTCCATTTTTTTTAATTTCTTTTTCAACCCAAATTGAAATTTCTAATTCACTCATACCGACTTCAACGTATTTTTTCAAACCGCTCAATATATTAGCAAGTATCTTGCCACATTCTCTCATTGCTTTAATCTGATCAGCACTCTTTGATGGTTGAGATGAAGCTAAATTAGTTCGCATGAAGTTAGTTCTTCGATAACCTTATCGTGCACTTGACCTACTGTGCCAGCACCGTCAATATGAACAATGTTTATTCCTTGCTCTGTAAAATAATTTAAAATTGGATATATTTCTTTTCTATATATTCGTAAACGATCATTAATTGCTTCTGGTGTGTCGTCAGCACGTCCACGTAATTTTAGGCGTTTCATCAATTCACCGCGTGGTACTTCAAGCACAATGACTAAACCTATCGAACGACCGTGCAGTGGTTGATTGTCAATTAGCCAGCGTGCCTGGTCAATTAATCGGGGAAAACCATCTAAAATAACGTTGTTAATATCTGGTGCGTTTTTTAACGCATCTCCCATAATTTCATATACTTTTTCGTCTGAAACTAATTTTCCATCCTGCATAGTTTTAAATAATTTAGTATCACTTGAATCTCTTAATAGTTGGCCCATAGAAAACCAACGCCATCCTTGACGAGCTGCTAGAATTTGGCCCTGTATACTCTTACCTGCACCAGCTGGACCGAAAAATACTATCATATCTATTAACCTTTCAATTATTTAATTAATGCGTCTTTAACTAACTTTGCTATTTTTGAACCATCAGCAGTATTACCTAGCTCTTTTTTAACATTTCCAATCACATTCCCCATGCCACTCAAATCAGTAACATCTAATTCAGAAATAGTTCGAATAACAACCTTATTGATATCCTCTTCTGAAAGTTGTTCTGGTATATAGCTACTAATCACTTTCGCCTCAGACTTCTCGTTCAACGCAAGCTCTGGGCGCCCCGCACCATCATAAATTATTGCGCTTTCATTTCGTTTTTTTACTTCACGAACCATAAGTTGTTCAATCACGGTATCATCTAGACCTTCGTCTCGTTTTCCCAGCGCGACCTCTTCATTCAAGATAACTGCTTTTAGACCACGAAGAACCTCAACATTAAAATGATTGCCGCTCAGTAGAGCGGCTTTTAAATCATCATTAATTTTCTCTTTTAGAGCCACTTTTATCGTAGTCCTAGTCGAGTTTTATCCAGTTTATCTGCTTTGCGTGCTTTACGAATAATAGCCTTAATGCGTCGTTCTGGTTTTGAAATTGGTTTTGCGAAACGCATTGCAGTCTTTGCTTCTGCTAACACACCGCTCTGTAGAACTTTTCGATTAAAACGCCTAATAATATTCTCGTTTGCTTCTCGTTCATCTTTTCGTATAACTTGTACCATATAGGGAGTATTGTAACAGATAGACATAAGACACGCAACTACCAAAAAAATTTATTTAGTGTAACTGAATTTTTAAACATTCTAAATGTAATATTTGTCCCTCAATCGATCGTCTACCCTGCCATTCATTTATATCAACGGTATACCAAATAGAAATAATTTCACCTAAATTAACATAAAAACTCTTGTCGGAATTAAATGATATAAACTGCATAAAATTACCACCTTTATCTCGCAAGTTTAGCTTTATATGTTGTCCATCAGCACCCATTTTTTTAATTTCAACAACTTCTAAATCCCTTGTTTCAATAATTGGTTGTGGGTTCCCAATGCCAAACGGTTCAAGCTTGCTGATTAAACCAACCAATTCTTCATTCAACTCTCCTAGCTCCGCTATTGCATCTGCTTTTGGTAGTAACATCTTAGATTGGTCGACAAGTCCAAGTTTTTTGTAATATTTGTTGACCATTTTTCTAAATTCATCAATATTTTTTGTCTTCAATAAAATTCCGGCAGCAAACTTATGACCGCCGCCTTTTATGATAATATCCTTACACTCATTAACCGCGTCAATTGCACTAAACTCGCCGAAACTTCTAGCTGAACCTTTTGATTCATCACCAATTTCTTGCAAAATAAACACTGGTTTTTTGTATGTTTCTAATAATCTAGCTGCCACAATACCTACAATCCCATGGCTCCAATCTGAATCACTAACTACTAAAACCGGATCATCCTTGTATTTTTCTGCTTTGATGATTGCTTGCTTAATAATCTTATCTTGTTCAAATCTTCTTGATTTATTTAATTCGTTTAGATACTCGGCTTTTTCAAGAGCAACCAAAGAATCATCAACAATCAGCATATCAAGCGCGTATTGAGCAGTTTCTAGACGTCCAGCTGCATTCATTCTCGGGCCTAGCCTAAAGCCAATTGCTCTGGTATCAAGGTTGGTTGAATCAACAGCCGATATTGCCATTAAGGCTTTCAAGCCAGGTCGTCTAGTCTTACTAAGTACCTTAAGGCCAAAATATACAAAAATTCTATTTTCATCAACTAATGGTACAACATCACACACAGTACCTAAAGAGACCAAATCCAAAAACCACTTTTCATGTCCTAATGGTATCCCATCGATATATGATTGTAGCGCTTGAACCAACTTAAACGCCACGCCTACTCCTGCAAGATCAGAAAAAGGATATCTATCGTCATCTCGGTTTGGATTTATAACAGCAACAGCAGACGGCAGAACACCAGATATACTGTGATGGTCAGAAATAATAACATCAATATTCAATTTTTTAGCATGTTCGACTTCTTTTTTACTATTACTACCACAATCCACGGTAACGATTAATTTAGCTCCATTTTTTGAAATCTTATTTATCGCTTCAACCGTTAATCCATAACCTTCTGTGAAACGATTAGGTATATATACATCGACATATTTAAAACCAAAGGCCTTAAATGCGCTAACCAACAAAGTAGTGGCAGTTAAACCATCAATATCGTAATCTCCATAAATGGTAATGTGTTCTTGTTTTTTACGAGCAATGACTAGGCGATTAACTGCCTTTTCCATATCCTTTAATAAAAAAGGGTCATGTAGATAAGAGTAATCCGGATGTAAAAAAACCGCCTTCGAGTTTTCATCTATACCCCTGGCGGATAATATTCTATCAAATAATGACATTATTTAAAGTCTGGAGTAGAGCGTTTAGGACGACCAGCTTGTTGCTGTGATTTAATAACAATACTTTGTAGTTCTTTGAATATAGGAAACTGTTTATTTGTTGAATATATTTTTGTATTACCTTGTTTTTCGCTTGTTAAAAATCCAGCTTTTTCTAAACGTTTAAGTTCACGTTGAATATTACCAGGATCTTCTTTGATTAATTTTGCAAGACCACGTACATGAGTTTTAAAATCCGGGTATTTTGCATAAACTACAACAATTTTCCGTCTGACCCGAGATGTAATAAAAACGTCTAACATAATCTCCCCTGCACTTAGATTTCGTATTTCTTTAAACTATCGTAGCACAATCTTACAACGATATGCAACGATAAATTTGTTGATTTATCGCCAATTCAATATGATTTGATTAATTTTTGCGATAGTATCTTCGTGTGATGGTATATCGTTATGATTATAGTAATGATTAATTCCCACAAAATTAGTTTTCACATCCAAGATGTGAAGTTCGTCAGCAAGAACATGCAACCTATCAACTGCTTGAACTGTTGAAACTGGAGTGGCAACGACTAGTTTTTTTATTCGAATTGGTTTTAAGAAATCGACTGCGGCATACAAAGATGTACCTGTATCGAGACCATCAGCAACTAATATTATCACTCTGTCTCGTAACATATCATTATTTATCAAACCACCATCACCAAGTAATCTATTTAATTTATGAAACGCTTGTTGTTTTTGATCCTCTAAGTAACCATGATATTCACTGTTATACTCTTCTATTTCACCAACAGAAAACATGCCATTATATGTAAATCCACCGTCTTGCGAAACACCCCCAAAGCTCTGTCCTTCACCAGGAACTTCTATTTCTTCAACAAGTAACATTGTTAATACGCAATGTAACGCTTTTGCAATTTGTTCACCGACAATAACGGCGCCATCACTAAGTGCAACAACCGCACAATCTTCATAGCGATATTGAATTAATAGTTCGTCAGCTAAAATTTGCCCAGCCTGCTCACGATTTTCAAAATACATATATTACAGTTTATCAGTATAATAGTAAATATGCACTACTATGAGGTTGCGCCAATTAAAATAATTCGTACAGACAGTAAGACTTTTACTTATGAGTATGATTCATTACTTGACATTGGAAAAATTGTTAATATAGAGGTTGGAAAAAATCAGATAGTTGGCGTGGTTATACAAAAAGTTACTAAACCGAAATATCCAACAAAACTAATAGCATCAATAATAGAAGAAACGCCATTACCAAAACAGCTAGTAGATCTAGCATTGTGGATGTCAGATTATTATGTATGTTCACTTGCACTAGTTCTACAAACTATTCTACCTAGTGGTCTGCAAAAAAAACGCAAAAAAAAGTATGAATCACCTGAAATTACAAAACGAAAACGAACAAATAATGTGCTCAATGTTGAACAGAAGTTAATTATAAAAAATTTAAATAGTAGTGAACATGGCACCTTTTTACTACAGGGTATAACCGGTTCGGGGAAAACAGAAGTATATATAAGTATTTGCAAACATGCCATTAGTATTGGAGAATCGTCGATTATTCTTGTACCCGAAATCGCACTAACCTCACAGTTAATCTCTGAATTTTCAAACCATTTTAAAAACTTGGTTGTTACCCACTCAAAAATGACAGAATCAACAAGGCATTTAATCTGGGAAAAAGCATTACTAAGCTCGGAACCATACGTCGTTATTGGCCCTAGATCGGCACTTTTCACACCAATAAAAAATATCGGAGTGGTAATCGTTGATGAAGCGCACGAACCAAGCTATAAACAAGAACAATCTCCAAAATATTCAGCTCTTAGGGCTGCTACTATGCTTGGTCGTTTCCATAAAGCAAAAGTTATATTTGGTAGCGCAACTCCGAATGTGACAGATAGGTATCTAGCCGAACGATCTGGTCGTCCTATACTTTCTCTAACAAAAGTTGCTCGAAAAAATAGTGTTCCACCAAGTATTTCTATTGTAGATATGAAAAAAAGATTAAACTTTAAAACACATCGGTTTTTTTCAAATCAATTACTGGAACAAATATTAAATACACTGCAGGCAAAAAAACAGGTATTAATATTTCATAATCGTCGTGGAAGCGCTACTACAACTTTATGCCAAGATTGTGGCTGGGCGGCTGAATGTCCTACTTGTTTCCTGCCGCTATCACTTCATGGTGATAGTCATATATTAAATTGCCATATTTGTGGCTATAAGACAGAGATACCAACATCATGCCCAGTATGCAGCAGTGTAAATATTATTCATAAAGGCATAGGAACAAAAATAATAGAATCGGAACTACGTAGACTATTCCCTAAAGCCAATATCGCAAGATTTGATACTGACAACAACAACGAAGATACTATTAATAGCAGATATCCAGAATTATATAGTGGAGAGATTGACATCGCAATTGGCACACAAATAGTCGCTAAAGGCCTTGATTTACCGCACCTAAGAACGGTGGGTGTGATTCAGGCTGACGCTGGTCTTTCAATCCCAGACTTTAATACAAACGAAAGAACATTTCAATTACTTGCCCAGGTTATTGGTCGTGTTGGACGTAATGAACACCAAACAAATGTTATTATCCAAACATATCAAACTGATCACCCTAGTATTATCTATGGGATAGCTCAAGACTACGAATCATTCTATGTACATACACTAGGTGAACGAAAAAAAGGCTTATTTCCACCCTTTACTTATTTATTAAAATTAACTTGTATTTATAAATCAGAGTCTGCAGCTATTATAAACTCTCAAAAACTTGCTCGTGAGCTAATCTCAAAAGCTAATAGTAAAATAAAGATATTTGGGCCAACCCCATCTTTTTACGAAAGACGCTACGATACATACCGCTGGCAGTTGACCCTAAAAAGTCCAAAACGTGAATACTTAATAGATGCATTAAAGCTTATGCCATCCACCCACTGGCAATATGAACTAGATCCGACTAGCCTACTATAGCTGCCCCTGGTATAATTAATATAATGAAAAAAGGAAATATAATCACCCTACCGAATCCACGTCTGAGACAAAAATCTGAAAAAGTTCAATTCGTATCATCTGAAACATTAAAAATAATTAATGATATGACAGATGCAGTGCTTGACTGGGAGAAATCAAGAACTCATGAAATTAGTGCGGCAATATCTGCCGTGCAGATAAATCATCTAAAAAAAATAGTGATAGTTAGAAGTGATTTTGACGACAAATCGGTCAGTGATTTTACAGCTCTGATTAACCCGCAGATTATTAAATTCGAGGGAGAAATCACAAAAGATTTTGAAGGATGCCTAAGTGTCCCTGATGTGTATGGAATGGTACCAAGATACAGTAAAATCCGCGTCAAAGCAAAGGATATAAATGGTAATGATGTACGTTTTAAAGCTGATGGATTTTTAGCAAGAATAATTCAACATGAAGTTGATCACGTAAATGGAATCGTCTTTATTGATCATATACGTGATGATAAAGATGCATTTTTTAAATTAGACAAGGATGGCGAATTACAACCATTAGACTATGAAAGATATGTCAAAAAAAATAATATTCTTTGGGACTGATAATTTTAGTTCGATTGTTTTACAAAAACTAATCGATGATAATTACGATATTATTGCCGTTGTAACGAAGCCAGACAGCATAAGTGGTCGTGGACAAAAATATGTAGAATCATACGTTAAAAAAATAGCATTAGAAAACAGCATCGAGGTGTGGCAACCACAAAAAATATCTGAAATTAATGAAAAAATTAATAGTTTAGGATTCCATATAGCAGGTGTGTTGGCAAGTTTTGGAAAAATTATTCCAAAATCAACAATTGATTTATTTATTCCTGGTATCATCAATGTTCATCCTTCGTTGTTACCAAAATATCGTGGTCCTTCGCCTATTGAGTCTGCTATCGAAAATGGTGATGACGAAACTGGGATATCGATAATTAAATTAACTAAAGAAATGGATGCTGGTCCGATTTACGGTCAATCAATTTATAAACTGAATGGTGATGAAAATCGTATAGAATTACGCAAGGCACTCGCCTATTTTGGTTCAAAAATATTGATAGATTTACTACCAGGGATATTAAATGGTTCAATAATGCCAGTATTTCAGGACGATAAAAGAGCAACATATTGTAAACTATTAGACAAAAAAAATAATGAAATTAATCTAAATGAAATTTCTGCAGGTGAAGCGGAGCGCTTAATAAGAGCTCATGTTGGGTTCCCTAAAACAAAAATGGTTATTAATGGTCATCTAATAACTATATTAAAATCACATGTTTCAAATGAAAAAGAAGATAAATTAGACATAATTGCAAAAGATAAAAAATACCTATCAATAGATGAGTTAACAGCCCCTAGTGGAAGATCTATGACAAATCAAGATTTTATTAATGGCTATTTATAAATTATTTTCCTAGAATTGTGTCACGACCAGCAATAACTTCGCTCTTAAGTCCATCTAGAACTTGAGTTACAACTTCACGATAATCTGGGCGATTAACTTCTAACCATTTAGTTGCAGTATATTCTGCTAGCAAATTTTTATCATTTATATCAAGACCTGTTGCCTTTTGAAGTTGTGAAAAACCAGGATCGTTATGATATTCTGGCGCATTAACAGATATCCAGTTGTTTATTACATCTTCTTTTCTATCAATAATCGACTCAAACTCTTCAAGTTGGTCATCATTCATGCCATCGGATAATTTTGTCCCAACTCTCAATTCAAGTTCATCATAAATATGTTGCAAGAAAGGTTTTTTCTGCTCTTCCGGTAGTTCGTTTAATCCAATATCTTCTAAGAATTTATCGTCAAGTTGAAACATAATTTTGTTCTCCTAGGAACTATTTAGTGTAAATATATATATTTACTATATAGCTTGGATTGGATTTTCGCTAGTATTTTATCGCTAATTTGATTAACAATTTTTATTTTAGAGTTCTTTTTACTATTTCGCGAGTAAAAAATTCAAGCTTATCACCCTCTTCAATCAATAATTTTTTAGGAGTTTTTAAACTAACTCCACACATTTCGCCCTCGAATGCTTCTTTAGCTTCTTGTTGTTGGCGCCTGACGCCTTCAACTACAACTTCCATCAACTGTTCTTTACCACGTTTCACCCTAGCTAACACTCCAGAATTAACTTTCCCACTAGTGACTTCACCTCCAACAATAATTTCATCCTTGAGTGTTCTAAATATACCCTTTATGGTTAATTCACCGATTTCCGTTTCAATAACTTCTGGTGCAAGCAAAGCCTCCATTGATTCACGCGCATCATCAAGTAGTTTATAGATAACATCAAATATTCTTATTTGAACATTATCTCTTGTAGCAAGTCGTTTAACTGCAGGCGACAAGTTAACATTAAAACCATAGATTATTGTCTGTCTATCTGCGGCTAACCTAACATCATTCTCAGATATATTACCAACACCACTGCCAATAATACGTAGCGATATCTCGCCTTGAGTATCAATTATTTTCAAACTATTTACTACAGAGGTTAAAGACCCTTGCACATCTGCTTTTACTATGACGTTTAAATCCTGTGACTCATGTTGTTGATTCATCATTTTAAGCAAATCTGCACCAGTTATATTTGTGCTAGCAGCATTTTTTTCGTATTCAATACGCGCAATCGAAACTTGTTGACGAGCTTCTTTTTCATTTTTTACAATTGCAAAAGTATCTCCAAATTTTGGTAATTCCTTAAATCCAGTTACTGTCACTGGTGTAGAAGGGCCAGCTTCTTTTATGGTTTTTCCACTAAAATCAAATAACGTACGTACTTTCCCATATGTTGCACCTGCAACCATAAAATGACTAGGTTTTAATATGCCTTGCATAACAAGTAGTCTTACAACTGGACCACGACCAACTTCCATATGTGACTCAATAACCAAGCCTTCGGCTGGAATATCGATATCAGCTCTAAGATTTTCAATATCAGCGACTAATAAAACCATGTCTAGTAGTTTGTCTATATTTTCGCCAGTTTTTGCACTAACATCAACCATTACTATTTCACCACCCCATTCTTCGGGATTTAGTCCATGCTCACTCGCAAGTTGAGCCTTTACCCTTGCTGAATCTGCAGCTTCTTTATCTATTTTATTAATAGCAATAACAATTTTTGCGTTTGCAGATTTTGCGAATCTGATTGCTTCAATAGTCTGAGGTTTTACACCATCATCGGCAGCTACTACAATAACCACTACGTCAGTTAATTCAGCGCCATGTTGTCGTAATGCAGCAAACGCCTCATGTCCAGGAGTATCAAGTAGTGTCAATGTGCGACCAGCATGAACAGTCTGGTATGCACTAATATACTGAGTAATCCCACCAGCTTCACCTTCGGCTACCTTAGTTTTCAAGATAGCATCCAATAAGCTAGTCTTTCCATGGTCAACATGACCCATTACAGCAACAATTGGTGGTCTAGAAACAGCTGAATCAGATAGTTCATGTACCTTGCGAACACTTGCTGTTGCAGCAGTTTTCTTTTCCAAAGTAACATCTAATATTCCAAGTTCTTCGATTATTATAGTAGCGGTCTCAAAATCAATATGTTGATTTATTGTTGCTACAATACCATTTTTAAACAATTCACCAATTAAATTTGTTACTGGCAAGTTTAATTTCTCAGCAAGTTCGCCTACAGTGACTGAATCGGCTATGACAATAATTTTTTCGGTCATTTCTGTAAACTCCCTTCCGCCCCTAAGAGCTATGTAACTAGATTATTTCTTGGTCTTTTTACTGACTAAGCTAAGTGAAATTTTGCGACTATCTTTTTCAACATCTAAAACTACAAATTCTTTACGTTCGTTTAGTGTGAACACTTTTTCTGGATCGATATCATCACCAACACCAAGTTCGCTAACATGAACTAAAGCTTCTACTGATGAGCTAATTTGAACAAAAGCACCAAAAGGAGTGATTCTAGTAATAGTTCCTTCGACCTTATCACCAGGTTTAAACTGATCAACTTCTGTCATCCATGGATCTTCAGATAGCTGCTTGATACTTAGACTTAGTCTGTCCTTATCAATCGCAATTATCTTTGCGTCAATTGTTTCACCGACTTTTACGTAATCACCTGGATTATTAACACGTTCCCAACTGATTTCGCTGATATGCACAAGACCTTCAATGCCTTCAACATTAACGAAAACACCAAAATCGACAACACCAGTAACGACACCCTTAACTTTGTCTCCAAGAGTTAATTTATCGAAACGTGCAGATAAACCGTCTTTTATTGCTTCTTTTTCGCTAAATATTAACTTATTCGCTTTACGATCACAATCCAAAATACGAACTGTTAAACTTTTTCCAATCAAGATATTTAACCGTTGAAGAATTTCGTCTTTATCACTCCCACCAACACGTGGATAGTGCTCGGCTGATAATTGAGAAACGGGTAAAAATCCCCTGACTCCATCGTATTCAACTAGCAAACCACCGCGATTTGCGTCGTACGGCGACACTTCAATAATTTCTCCTGATTCCATTTTAGCAATTACTTCATCCCAGCCGCGATCTTTTGCTGCTTTTCGAAGTGATAATAAAGAATATCCGTTATCAAGCTCTGTATCTACGATACTTGCAGTAATCTCATCACCAATATTGAGATTACGATAAAAACCGACTTCTCGTCTTGGGACTAATCCAATACCTTGTGCACCTAGATCAACTAGTACTTCATGTTTACGAATTGATAAAACTGTACCGACGATTGATTCGCCTTGTGTTAATTGCTTGACACTGTCGCTTTCGGCAGCGAGCAATTCATCCATTGTTATTGTGGCTTTTGCCATAAGTCTTATTCAGACTCCTTCCTTAAAATTAATATTTCTGAGGCATATTTAAAACAGACACCTCAAGACTATCATTCATTGTACCCCATATATAGATACAAGTCAAAGAGAGCGCGATAGTTCACGAGTGGATAAAATATAACTCGTCATCACTACTACTAATGAATATATGGCTATTAGTTTATCTATACTAAATTCATTACCGCTAACTGGTAAATCCTTTGAATCAATTGATACTTTCTTTATATCATCTATTTCTTTTCCGACGCTAACCTTTGGTGTGTTATTTGTGTTTGAATTAATTGTTTTTTTTGTTTTTTTCGCTAATTGTGATTTTTCATATGCAATATTAGCTTTTTCATTTCTCACACCTTCACTTCTTTGATTCAATAAATAAACCGCTCCCACTAACCCAGCAGATATTAAAATACCTGTAATAATATAAATAGCCACCGAACCACCCTGATTTGTTCGTAGTCTTTTAAACATATATCACCTCTGTTTATCTTATACTTATTATGCATCTATCATATAATAAAAGCAACTTCATAAAATTATGATAAACTATTAATATGTTAATAGCAGTTGATACAGGCGGAACAAAAACCTTAGTTGCCAGCTTTAATAAGAGTGGCGTATTGGGTGAACAAGTAAAATTTGCGACACCAAAAGACCCGAAAGAATATATAAAAACATTACGCGGTACTATACAGGATAATTATAAAGATAAAAAAGTTGATGCTATCGTTGTTGCAATACCTGGTATCGTAAATGATGGCGTAGCTATTTGGTGTAATAATCTAGGATGGAAAAATTTTGATGTCGCATCAGCATTATCTGGAGTTTTAGGTAAGACACCAATTTATATTGAAAACGATGCCAATCTAGCAGGTCTTTCAGAGACAAGATTCCTAAAAACCAAGCCGATACACTCTTTATATGTAACGATAAGTACTGGTATAGGAACAGGTATAATTATAGACGGTCACATTAGTCCAGCACTACGTAATAGTGAAGCAGGAAGATCACTCATTGAATTTGACGGAGTTGTTCGAGAATGGGAAAGCTTTGCCTCTGGCAGAGCAATTTACAAAGCCTACGGGAAATACGCTCGAGATATCACAAATAAAAGGACTTGGAATCAAGTAGCCGACAGGATCAGCCGAGGTTTCCTAGCTTTAATACCAATTTTACAACCAGAAATTATTATTATCGGAGGTAGTATTGGAACTTACTTTGAAAAATATGGAAAACAACTACAAGATCTATTGAAAGAAAAGTTGCCACCTCACATCCCGTGTCCAAAGTTCACTCAAGCAAAATACCCAGAATTAGCTGTAATTTATGGATGCTACTATTATGCCCTCGATAACCTCGTTAATAAAAAATCTTAAGATTGATTTTCCCAATATCAAATTTGAACCATCGTCATGTTTTTTATGGTCACACAATGAACAAACTGTATATTATGACTCTAGCAGTAATAACTGTGGCTTCCTTTTACATGAATTATCCCATGCTTTACTTGACCACACTGTTTACAGTCGTGATATTGAACTTATTACAATGGAAAGAAAAGCTTGGGATAAATCAAAAGAACTGGCCTTAAATTACAAAGTAACGATTGATGAAGATTTCATCCAATCTAATCTCGATACCTATAGGGACTGGCTTCATAGCCGAAGTATCTGCCCAAAATGTAAAGCTTCTGGCTTGCAGATAAATAAAAATATCTATTCATGTTTAGTCTGTAGTAATGAATGGAAGGTAAATGAAGCTAGAACATGTGCACTAAGAAGATATAGGTTAAAAAAATAAAAAACGCACAGATTGTGCGTTTTTTATCAGAAAATCAATAGATATATTAACTTTCAGATGTAACGATAGCTTTTTTACGACGGCTAATACGGCCACCTTTAGCACCAGCAATACGAGCTAGTTCAGGGTTAGCTGCAAAACCACCAGTGTTACCATTACGGCCACCTTTAGCACCAATCTTTGCATAAAAGAAAGGATCTTTTGCTAGATTTTTAGCAGCTGCTTTTTGTCCACCAGTTTTTGTTCCTGCCATAATATATCTCCTCTTTCGCTAGTAGCGAATTAAAAAGATCTCCAGGCTAATATAACCTGAAAACCCTCGTTATTACCTCACACATGATATGTGAATGTTTTTATATTACCATAGCATAGGCTTTTTGTCAATATATACATAAGTACATTTTTATTATAATACTACAGTTGCAATTATCCTGCCTGTGCTATAATATAAATAAGCACCTGTTTGAATCCAAATTTCGATTCAAACA
>Ga0194043_1000574_pt1 | contig 20430 bp, 19 predicted proteins | sample JunL4415m_MetaG_FD_161274 | JGI IMG/M metagenome (GOLD analysis project Ga0194043, IMG submission 161274) | Anoxic zone freshwater microbial communities from boreal shield lake in IISD Experimental Lakes Area, Ontario, Canada - Jun2016-L442-15m | ecosystem: Environmental > Aquatic > Freshwater >...
AAGAACAAGACCGTCCCGCGTTCCCTAGTGGCAAGAATTGAGAACGGTTCGCATCGTGCGGCATTGACCACCACGACGGTGAGGTCAGCCGGTGGTGCGCCGGCATCTCGCAGCGCGGCCAGGGCGGCCACCGGGTTCTGCAGGTCGGTGACGATACCGATATCGCAGAGCCCCGCATCGCGCACCCGGCTGACAGCGCGCTCATCAACGTCGATGGCAACCACTGTCGAATCGCCGTCCATGATGTCGCGCGCCGCCGCCATCGCCAGCTTGCCTGCGTGACCGCAGCCGAGCACGTAGACGACACCGGAACTCGGGGCCAGTCGGGCGGTGTGCGACGCAGCCCCGTAGACGTCGTAGATCTCCACTGCGGTTCCGATATCCAGATCATCGGGCAACAGCCCCCACGGTGCACTGGCACACACATAAGCCGTGCCGGTGACCTCTACTTGCGCTGAGTCCAGCGTGACCCGAACAATCGAGTCCAGTCTGAGCGGGGTCAGCGTCAGCGAGGCCAGGGTGACCACGCGGTCACCGATCTTTGGCGGGTTGGGGAACTGCGCACCGACCGCAGATACGGCGCCTAGTGCAACTCCGCCGGAATCAGTGAGCGGGTTGTGCATCTTGCCCCGTGTCGCGACGATCTCGAGGATGCGCTCACCCATCCTCGTCGGGTCGGCTCCGGCCTGATCGCCAATATTGCGGTATGACGTGGAGTCCAGACACAGTCGTTCCACCGCGATCTCGAACTCGTGGGACCGAACCGGTGGCGACGGGTCCAACTCTTCGGCGGGTTGCGGCAGCGAACCGATTGGCCGAATCACGCGATCGGTTCCCAGGCCATTCACCGCGATGGTGAATTCATTTGGCTCCACGGGCGGAACGTAACGCCCGACACACCGGCCGTCAACCAATCAGCCGGAACCCGGCCCACAGCGACACAACGGCCACCAGTAGGCAGGCCGGCACCGTCAGTAAGCCAAGCCAGGTGAACTCTCGAACGCTGGTCGGCTCGCCTCGCTGATGTAAGACCCGTCGCCACAACAGGTTCGCCAGTGAGCCGGTGTAGGTCAGGTTGGGTCCGATATTCACTCCGATCAGGACCGCCAGTACGGAAGCGGGACCACTGACCAACGGAAGCAGCACCAGCACCGCAGGCAGGTTGTTGACGATGTTGGACAGCACCGCGGCCACCACCGCGATCCCGATCATTCCAAGTAATCCGGTACCGGAGGGCAGCAGGCTGCGGGCACCCTCATCGAGCCCGTTGACCATCACGGCTTTGACCACTACACCCAACGCCAACACGAAGATCAGAAACGGCAAGTTCAACGACCGGCTAATGCCGCGAATAGTGCTACGCCGCTGGATCAGTGACCGCACACCGAGAATTACGGCACCAGCCAGCGCGGCCCATGCCGGCGACACCCCGGCGAATGATGTCAGTATGAACCCAACGAGGGTGAACGACAGCACGGTCAGGACGTACACCGGCAACTCGACTGTAGGAGGTTCCGCCTTCGGCGCCTGCTCGGTGAGGTCGCGCGCAAAGGCTAGCCGAAACACGACGTACTCGATTGCGATGGCGGCCAGCCACGGCAACGCCATCAGAATGCTGAACCGGGTGAAGGAGAGCCCGGCTGCGGTGAAGGCCAACAGGTTGGTCAGGTTCGATACCGGAAGTAGGAGCGACGCTGTATTCGACAGGTGCGCGGTGGCATACAGATGCGGCCGTGGCGGTAGCCGTATCGCGCGGGCTGTCGCCAGCACCACCGGCGTTAGTAGTACAACGGTCGCGTCCAGGCTCAGGATGGCCGTTGTCGCCGCGGAAATGACGAATACCTGACCGAGCAATCTGCGCGGTTTGCCGATGCTGCTGCGTGCCATCCAGGCTCCGGCCGCCTGGAAAAGTCCCTCATCATCGCAGAGGCCTGCCAGGACGAGGATTGCGGCCAGAAACAGGACGACAGGCAGCAGACGCCCGACCTCAGCCACCGCATCGCTACGTGATACCGCACCGATCGCCACCACGACTATTGCCGCGGGTATCGCGGTCACGGCCTCCGGCCAACCGAATGGCCGCACGATCGCGAAAATCAGAATGACGGCGAGCAGTACCGCCGCAACAACCAGATGGGAAGTCACGCCTCAGGCCCACGGATCAGCGCGCTGCCATAGCTGCGGCAAATGCATCACCACGCCGTCACGCTCGGCCAGTGTGCCGAGCACGGTCATGGTGACGTCCAGATCGTCGCCGGCATAGGGCAGGGCCCGCAGTGGCGCGGTCAGTGGCCGGAAGAAGTCATCCCAGTGGATCAGCACCGCGCGCCGGGCACCGACGGCCTGCACCGTCTGCTCCCAGTACTGTGCGATATAGCGCTGCGGCTGGACACCCAGTTGCCCGATACCGAGGTAGGCGATATCGGCCCGCTGCCCGTCCAGTGCGCCCGGCACAAACCCGGCACTGCCCTGGATCAACAGGCGCTGCGCACTCGGGCGGTGGTGGATGACGGTCGACCACGTCTCCCCGCAGCGGTATGCTGACGCCTTCGCCGGTGGGACAACGGGGCGGTTGATCACACCCGGGAACCGATCTGGCGGGCAGTGGTGTGATTCGATCAGCGTCACCCCGAAGGTGCCGAAATTCATCTCTGCTCCTGGTGATGCAACCTTAATGCGATCTTCGGAGAGTCCCTGTCCCCGTGCGATGTTCGCCGTCGATTCACCCCCGACGACAACGGCGCCGGTGCGATCAGCCACCACGGCGCAATCCATTGCGTGGTCGTAGTGGGTATGCACTGGTATGACGGCAGCGAGGCGATCGATACCCGCGCGCGCCAGACTCGCATCGACTCGTGACGTCGACGTGCTCAGCCTGCGCAGACCGACATCCAGCAGGGGTGGCCGCGAGAAGAAGCCGTCGGTCAGTATTGCCGAGTCGCCGTCATCGACCAGCAGTGTCGAGACGCCCAGCCAGGTGATCGTCACAGCAGAGTCATGTTTCGCCTCCGGAACGTTGAACCGATCCCGGTAGCGTTCGAGGTCGGGCCGCCCCAATTTGAACCGCATCAGGTGAAGGCCGCCAGCTCGATCCCTGCGGACAACAATTGGTCGCGTACGGCACCGGCGATTTGCACCGCTCCGGGTGAATCGCCATGCACACACACCGATTCGACCTCGATGGCGACTACCGAACCATCAACGGCGATCACGCTTCCGGTCTTCACCATGGACAGGACCCGTTCAGCAATCTGCGCCGGGTCGTGCAACACCGCGCCCGCGTTGCTTCGGGGTACGAGTTGTCCATCGGACCGATAGGCCCGGTCGGCGAAGCCCTCGGCCACCGTCCGTAGCCCCAATCGCCGCGCCTCGCTGAAAAACACCGAACCGGCCAGCCCGAGCACCGGCAGGGCTGGATCGGCGGCGTACACGGCCTCAGCAACGGCTCGCGCCTGGTCGTTGTCGGTGACGATCGTGTTGTACAGCGCGCCATGTGGTTTGACGTAGCCCAATGTCGTACCTGCTGCCCTGGCCAGTGCCTGCAGTGCGCCGATCTGATAAATCACATCGGCCGTGAGTTCGGCAGGTTCGACATCGATCCGACGACGACCGAACCCGGCAAGATCGAAGTAGCCGACCTGGGCGCCGATGCGGACTCCGCGCGCCGTCGCGGATCGGCAGGTACGCGACAGACCTACCGGATTTCCGGCGTGGAAGCCGCACGCGAGATTGGCGCTGGTGACAATATCGAGCATGGCGTCATCGTCGCCGAGTTCCCAGATCCCGAAACCCTCGCCGAGGTCGGCATTGAGGTCTATCGACGGCACGGACCCAGCCTAAGCCGCGGCAGGGTCGTGGGAGCGGTGACTGATTGCCCAGCACGCTAGGTAGATCACGAACGAGATCGTGGTGACGAACACCGATACCGGCACTCCTGGGGCCAGTGACAGCACGATGCCACCCACAGCAGCGAACTCGGCGAACACTACCGATGCCGCGATGGTCGCCACTGGTGAGGAGAACACCCGCGCCGCGGCGGCCGCCGGCGTGATGAGCAGAGACATCACCAGCAATGCGCCTACGATCTGCACACCCTGCGCCGCGACGATACCGACCAGAGCGGCGAACACGATTCCCAGTGCGCGCACCGGTACGCCGCGCGCCGCGGCCACCTCGGGATCAGCGGTCGCGAACAGCAGCGGCCGGTAGCTGATAGCAAGGACCGCAACGACAAGGACGGTAACGGCGATCAACAGTGCCAATCCGGTGTAATCCACGCCGACGATCTGACCGGTGAGTAGCGCGAAACTCGTTCCAGCCCGTCCCGGATAGAGATGGATGAACAGCACTGCCATACCGAGACCGAAAGCCATCACCACGCCGATCGCGGAATCGCGTTCCCGTGCACGCTGCCCTAGAACGCCGAAAAGTATTGCCGCCAGAACACTTCCGACCAAACCGCCCAACCCGACATTGAGTCCGGCAAGCAAGGCAAACGACGCGCCGGTTAGGGACAGCTCACTGGATCCGTGCACCGCGAATGACATCTGCCGCATGACGATGAACGGCCCGATCAGGCCGGCAACCAGGGCCAGCAGGGCGGCGGCGAGAACAGCCTGCTGTACGAAGTCGCGGCGAAGCAGATCGGCGGTGATGTCGACAGAGAACAGGTTGTGCAGCAGGTGAGTGAGTTTGTCATTCATGGGCGTGCCCGTGAGTGTGTCCGGAATGATCCAAATGCTCGCCGACAACGACGTATCGGTTACCTACCTGCACAACCTGGATGTCGGCTCGGTACAACTCCGAGAGCGTCTCTGACGTCATCACCTCGGCCACCGTGCCGATCCGAAACCGCCCGTTGACCAGATAGAGCACCCGGTCGATAAAGGGCAACACGGGGTTTACCTCGTGGGTCACGAACATCACCGCGGTGCCTGACCGCCGCCGTTGATCGATCAGGTCCGCGACCAGGCGGGCATTGGCCGGGTCGAGATTGAGCAGTGGTTCATCGCAGAGCAGCAGTGCCGGGTCGGTGGCCAGTGCTTGGGCGATGCGTACCCGCTGCAACTCCCCACCGGACATCACCCCGATCGGGACCGATGCCAAGGCACCGGCATGGACCGATGCCAGGGCCTGCTCAACCGCCCGTCTGCCCGCGATCCGATCGGCCCGGCGAAGTGGCGCCAAACCCCAGCGGTGGCCGTCGACACCCAACCGGACCAGGTCGCGTCCGCGCAGGCTCAGTCCGCGGTCGACGGTGCGGTGTTGCGGAACATAGCCGATCCGATCGCTGCCGGACTCGATGGGTGAGCCCTCGACCAGCGCGGTGCCGGCACTGAGTGGTAGCTGGCCGAGCAGCACCTTCAGCAGGGAGGTCTTACCGGTTCCATTCGGTCCGAGGATCGCGATGAACTCTCCGGCAGACACGGTGAGATCCAGGTCGTCCCACAGCACCCGGTCACCGAAGGCGAGCCGGGCACCGGTGAGGGACACGACCTCATGAGCCATACATGAACCTCAGTTCTGCTGCAGCGCGGCGGCCAACCGGTTGGCGGTGTCTCGCTGCCAGGCCAGGTAGTCGGTTCCGGTAGGCAGGGTCTCGGTGATGGTGACGATCGGGACCCCGGCGCTGTCGGCGGAGGCTTGGATTTTCTTCGTCACCGCGGTCGCGGTCTGCGGGTTGAGCAGCACGGCGTCCACCTGTCGTGCGCTGATCAGATCGAGCATGGCAGCAACGTCGGCAGGTGCGGGGTCGGTGTCCTGTTCGACGGCGCTGGTGAATCCCGGCGGCGTTTTGTCCGTCAGACCGGCGGCGGTGAGCAGGTAGTGGGCGACCGGCTCGGTGGCGACAACTGATGCTCCAGGATGCGTTGTGCGGATGGACGTCTCGATCTGTCGGACCGCGTCGGCTTCCCGGCTGAAGGTCTGGGCATTCGATTGATAGTCGGCACGGTGGCCAGGATCGTCGCCGGCGAGGCGATCGGCGACTGCGGCGGCGACGGCCTTCGCGGTGTCAAGGTCGTAGAAAACATGTTCGTTGGGCGGCCCGGTCGACGCCGTAGCAGGATCACCAGACGCGGCGGCATCGAGCAATGCGTAGGCGTCGATCGACGCCACGCCAGAATGGCTCGTCAGGACGTCATTGACCCACCGGTCGTAGCCACCCCCGTTGTAGACGACCAGGGTTGCGTCGATGATGGCGGTGGCGTCGGCGGGACTGGCTTCGAAGGAGTGCGGATCAGCCACGGCACCGGTGATGATCGAGGTCACCTTCGCGTGGTCACCGGCGATTGTGTGGGCGACGCTTCCCCATACATCGGTCGATGCGACCACGGAGGGCGCGTGCGCACCGTCCGATTTGCTCCCATCGCCGCACGCGCCGACCGCCGCGGTCAGGACTACCGCGAAGAAGCCGATTCCGGCCCGCATCGCATACATGCGTCGACTACCCCTTCCGCCGGACAGAGCCTAGTATAAATGAAAACGGTTTCCAATAACCGTCCCCAACCCGCCGCTGCCCTGGTTGGTGAGGCTCCCGGCGTACCGTTCATAGCCTGAATACTCGGCTGCGGTGAGGGGTGAGGCGGTGACATTGAGGGCAGCGGTCCCCCTCGTTCGCTGGGGAGCGGTGCTGGCGGCGGCACTATTGATTTCAGGATGCAGTAGCGCTATTCGCGACGATCCGAATGCCGCAGTCGATCCGGATAGTGGACGAATGGTGGTCACTTACGGCGACGCCACGACTCCCGAAGCGATCACTGGCAACGCGCTGATGACGAGCACCCGCATGCTCGAAGAGCTTGCCGCTGACGTCAATAAATCGCTGAAACTTCCTAACGACATCGCACTGGTCGGTGAGCAGTGCGGACGCGTGAACGCGTCCTGGAATCCCGCTGAGCGAAGGATCAAGATCTGCTACGAACTGGTCGATCTGAGCCTGCGGCTTTTCGGAGATAACGATTCCCCTGATTCCGTCGTGGAGGCGAGGAACTCCACCATCGGCACGTTCTTCCATGAACTCAGCCATGCGCTCATCTCGGTGTACGACTTGCCATTCACCGGGCGCGAAGAGGACGTGGCCGACCAGCTTGCGGCGTTCGCGATTCTTGAACCCAATGCGGTCCTGAAAGATTTCCCCGACCCGTCCCTGGTGGCGCAGGATTACGCACTGATGTTCCGGTTGTGGGCCCAACAGCGTGGCGATGTAGGTGAATCCGACTTTGCGGCAGCGCATTCGATAAACGAGGCCCGAACATACAATCTTAAGTGTTGGATCTATGGCTCGGACCCCGCCGCTCATGCCACCATGGTCACCGAGCGCCAGTTGCCCGCGGACCGGGCAGCCGGATGCCACGAGGAGTATCAGCAATTGAGCCGGGCATGGTTGAGGCTGCTTGCGCCCTATCTCAAATAGCCGTCGACATTAAGGAAATTTTGAGCCCATTGAGTTCACGGACCACGCTGTTACTGTTCGCGGCCCTGCTGGCCACTGGATGCAGCGGTGGCTCAGACGGCACAACCGATTCCGGGCAGATGACGGTCAGCTACGGGGATGCCAGCACCGCCGAAGCGGTCAGGGGTCGCACGCTGATGCGCAACGAGAAGTTGCTCGAGGGGCTTGCCGCTGACGTAAACGCTTCGCTGAAACTTCCGCGGGATGTCGAACTGGCCGGAGAACAATGCGGCCAGGCGAACGCAACCTGGAACAGCGCGAAAAGCAGGATCAAGATCTGCTACGAACTCGTCGACCTGAATCTGCGCCTGTTCGACAAGAATCCGGCGGACGGCGAGGTCCTGGGCGAGCTTCCCCGACCCGAAGCCGTCGTGGCCGTCACCGATGCGACAGTAGCCACCGTCTATCACGAGCTCGGCCATGCCGTGATCTCGCTGTACGACTTGCCGGTGACCGGCCGCGAAGAGGATGTCGCCGACCAACTCGCGGCGTTCGCGATCCTCGAACCCAATGCGGTCCTGAAGGATTTCCCCGACCCTTCCCGCGTCGCAGGGCATTACGCGGAGATGTTCAAGCTGTGGGCCGCCAAGCGTGGCACCGCCGACCAAACTGATTTCGCCGCCGAGCACTCCCTCAATGAGACCCGGATGTACAACTTCAAGTGCTGGATCTACGGATCCGACCCCGCCGCCCATGCCGACATGATCGCCGACGGAAGGCTGCCCGAGGACAGGGCGACCGGCTGCCAGGAGGAGTACCAGCAGTTGAGCCGGGCCTGGTCGACACTGCTGGCGCCGTACCTGAAGTAGCGGCGTTACACAGTCTCGTCGTCACCGATGAGTAGTCGGACCGCGAGTTCGAGGCGCTTGCTGACATCGCTCGCCGATGCTCGGCGGGTCAGCCAGGCAAGCAGATTCGATAACCACACATCCGAGATCACCCGCGCGATGTGGTACTGGTCCTCGGTCGGTTCCCCGTCGCTCATGGCGCGGGCGAACATTGAATCGATGATCTTCTCGACATGGTCGACCTCACCGGCGGCTGACGCGTCGGCGAAGACGTAGGCGCGCGTCATGGCCTCGGTCAGCAGGGGGTTGCGCTGCATGGCGCGATTGAGCTTGCTGACCATGAAGTGCAGCCGCTGGTACGGAGTGCCGCCGGCGACGGCCGAGCGATCGGTCTTGGCGTCGATGCGCTCGAACTCCCGGCCCAAAGCGGAGACCAGCAGGTGAACCTTGGACGGGAAGTAGCGGTACAGAGTTCCGACGGCGACGTCGGCGCGGTCGGCGACCGCGCGCATCTGGACGGCCTCGTAGCCACCCTTGGAGGCGATTGCCAGTGTCGCGTCGAGGATTCGCTTGCGCCGCTCGCGCTGAGCCTCCGAACCCAGTTCCGATTCGGCGAGCACCGAAACCGGCATCACCTCGCGTGGTTGAGAACCGTCCCCCCCGGCTGGCGATGACATCGCTGGCAGGCCCCTTCTGTACTGGTAGCGGGTCGACGTGACGCCTCGTCGCTGGCACTATTAGAACACGTTCTAGTATCTTAAGGGGCCGCCCTGCGCCCATTCCGGGACAAACCTGAAGGAGCCGCGGTGTCCGCGACCATCACCGACGAACAGTTCGCCGCACGTGAGTTGGTTCGGAGTTGGGCAGCCGGTACGGGCGCTCCCGACACCGTCCGCGATATCGAGGACGGTCATCCCGACGCCTGGCGCGCGGTGTACGACGGCGTTGCCGAACTCGGCCTGTTCGGGGTTGCCGTAGCTGAGGAAGCCGGTGGAGCCGGTGGCTCGGTGATCGACCTGTGCGCGATGGTGGAGGAGGCGGCGCGGGCGCTGATCCCCGGCCCGGTCGCCACCACGGCACTCGCCTCCCTGGTGGTATCCGATCCCATTCTGCTGCAAGCGTTGTCAGCGGGCCAGATTACGGCCGGCGCAGCGCTGAGCGCGGATCTTCGCGAGGAGGCCGGCCGGGTATCCGGGTCGGCGGACTTCGTGTTGGGCGCGTTGGCGACCGGCCTGCTGCTGCTGCCGGTCGGCGATTACGTCGTCGTGGTGGATGCCGCCGCGACCGGAGTCGTCGTCGAACCGCTGCCCGCCACGGACTTTTCCCGGCCGCTGGCCCGGGTCACACTCGACGGCGCTTCGGCCACCCGGCTCGCTGTTTCGCGGCAACGGTTCGCCGACCTCGCCGCCACCGTCCTGGCTGCCGAAGCCGCCGGCGTCGCCCGCTGGACCCTGGATACCGCGACCGAATACGCGAAGGTCCGGGAACAGTTCGGCAAGCCAATCGGAAGCTTCCAGGCCGTTAAGCACATGTGCGCCGAGATGTTGCTGCGGTCCCAGCAGATCGCGGTCGCGGCTTCCGACGCGGCCGAGGCTGCCGCGGTAAGCGCTTCTGCAACAGCAGACGCACAGTTGTCGATCGCATCGGCGGTCGCGGCGGCAACCGGAATCGATGCCGCGAAGGGCAACGCCAAGGACTGCATTCAGGTCCTGGGTGGAATCGGCATCACCTGGGAGCATGACGCGCATCTATATCTGCGCCGCGCGTACGGGATCGCACAGTTCCTGGGTGGCCGCTCGTACAACCTTCGCCGCGTCGCGGCATTGACCCTCGCCGGAGTGCGGCGGGAATTGCACATCGATCTGGAGTCGGTCGCGGAGTTGCGACCCGAGATCGTTGCGTCGGTCGCCGAGGTGGCCGCGCTACCGGTCGAGAAACGTCAGATTGCCATGGCCGGTAACGGACTGCTCGCACCGCATTGGCCGAAGCCCTACGGTCGTGAGGCCTCGCCGGCTGAGCAGTTGCTGATCGATCAGGAACTCGCCGCCGCCGATGTCGCGCGTCCGGATCTCGTCATCGGCTGGTGGGCGGTGCCGACCATCCTCGAGCACGGCACGGCCGAACAGATCGACCATTTCGTGCCCGCGACGTTGCGGGGTGAGTTGATCTGGTGCCAGTTGTTCAGTGAGCCGGGCGCGGGTTCGGATTTGGCGGCGCTTCGCACCAAAGCCGTTAGGGCTGAAGGCGGTTGGAAGCTCAACGGCCAGAAGGTGTGGACCTCGGCGGCACACCGGGCGGACTGGGGCGTGTGCCTGGCCCGAACCGACGCCGACGCTCCGAAGCACAAGGGCATCTCCTACTTCCTGGTCGATATGCGCTCGCCCGGTATCGAGATCCGGCCCCTGCGAGAGATCACCGGACACCGGAACTTCAACGAGGTGTTCTTCGACGATCTGTTCGTGCCTGATGAGATGGTGGTGGGTGAGATCAACGGGGGTTGGCCGCTGGCCCGCAACACGCTGGCCAACGAACGGGTCGCCATGGCCGCGGGCACCGCTCTGGGAAACCCGATGGAGGAGATGCTTCGCAACTTCGACCAGCAACTGGATCCGGCGATGACCGACACACTCGGCGAATTATTGCTAGCCGCCCAGGTGGGCTCCCTGCTTGACCAGCGCATTGCGCAGTTGTCCGTGGGCGGCCGGGACACCAGCGCCGAAGCCAGTGCACGCAAGTTGATCGGCGTGCGGTACCGCCAGGCCCTGGAGGAATTCCGCATGGAGTTGTCCCCGGGAGCGGGCGTGGTCAGCAATGAACCGGTGCAGACCTTCCTCAATACTCGGTGCCTGTCGATCGCCGGCGGCACCGAGCAGATCCTGCTCACCATGGCCGGCGAGCGATTACTCGGATTGCCGCGCTAGATCAGGTCAGTCGTAGCTGACTTCGACCGAATCGGATACTGGCCGCGCCTGGCATACCAGGATCAGGCCGTCGGCCAGGTCGTCGGACTCCAGAACGTCATTGACTTCCATCTCCACCTCGCCGTTCAGGGCGGTCGCAGCGCAGGCGCCGCAGTGCCCCTCCCGGCAGGAGAACGGGGCGTCGATACCCTGTTCCAGCAGGACGTCGAGCAGCTTCTCGGCGCGGGGCCACGACACGGTGTGGGTGTTTCCGTCGAGGTGAACGACGGCGGTGGCCGGCTTGTCGGAGCTCGTCACAGGGGACCCGATCCTTTCCACAACTAGAACACGTTACAGAAATGACAATATGATGAACTAGCTGGTACGAGTTGGCAGATCTCGACACGAATCGTAACGTGTTCTAGTCTGATGGTCGGAATCCGTTCTTCTTGGGAGGCTTGTAGTGACATCCATTCAGCAGCGTGATGCGCAGACGGTTCTGGCAGCGATCGACGACCTGCTGCCGCGGCTGCGTGAGCGCAATCAGGAGACCGAGGATCTGCGTCGGCTTCCCGATGCGACGATCGCCGACCTCGATGAGGCCGGTTACTTCAAGATGCTGCAACCCGAACAGTGGGGCGGCCTGCAGTGCGATCCCACGCTGTTCTTCGAGGCGGTGCGCCGGATCGCCAGCGCCTGCGGTTCGACGGGATGGGCAACCTCGATCCTGGGTGTGCACAACTGGCATCTCGCCCAGTTCGATCAGCAGGCCCAGGAGGACGTCTGGGGCGAGGATTCGACCGTCCGGGTCTCCTCGTCCTACGCCCCGATGGGTGCCGGAGTCGTCGTTGACGGCGGCTACCTGGTCAACGGCACGTGGCTGTGGTCGTCGGGTTGTGATCATGCAACCTGGACCTTCGCCGGTGGCCCGGTGATCAAGGATGGCCGGCCGGTCGACTTCGGCAGCTTCCTGATGCCGCTGGGTGATTACCAGATTCGCGACGAGTGGAATGTCGTCGGCCTCAAGGGCACCGGCAGCAACACCCTGGTGGTCAAGGACGTGTTCGTTCCGCGTCACCGGTTCCTGTCCTACGGCGCGATGAACGATCACTCCGCCGGTGGACTCAAGACCAACACGGCGCCGGTGTACCGGATGCCCTGGGGCACAATGCATCCCACGACGATCTCCACGCCGATTGTCGGTATGGCCTATGGCGCGTACGCCGCGCATGTGGAGTATCAGGGCAAGCGGGTGCGCGCAGCCTTCGCCGGTGAGAAGGCCAAGGACGATCCATTCGGCAAGGTTCGGATCGCCGAGGCCGCCAGTGATATCGACGCCGCATGGCGTCAACTCAAGGGCAATCTGGCCGAGGAGTACGCGCTGGTGTGCGCCGGCGAAGAGGTTCCGATGGAGTTGCGGGCCCGCGCTCGCCGCGATCAGGTTCGTGCCACCGGCCGGGCCATCGCTTCCATTGACCGGCTGTTTGAGGCGGCCGGTGCGACCGCCCTCAACAGCGACCAATCGCTGCAACGCTTCTGGCGAGATGCCCACGCGGGCCGAGTGCACGCGGCCAACGACGCCGAGCGGGCCTATGTCATGTACGGCAATCACGAGTTCGGGTTGCCCATCGGCGACACGATGGTCTAACGGCCAGATGACGTCGTTCGTCCACGAAGCCGAGTCTCAACAGGATGTGACCTTCGAGTCCACTTCCCGGTACGCGCAGGTGCGTGCGGGCGAGCGAGATATGCGCCTGCACTACCACGAGGCCGGTGTCGGTAATGGCACCACCGTGGTGCTGCTGCACGGCGGCGGCCCTGGTGCGTCAAGTTGGTCGAACTTCGGTCGCAATATCGGCGTACTGGCACAGCACTTCCACGTGCTTGCGATAGACCAACCCGGTTACGGCCACTCGGACAAGCACGCCGAGCATGAGCAGTACAACCGGTACAGCGCCAATGCCGTTCTCGCCCTGTTCGACCACCTTGGAGTCGATCGTCCCGCTCTGGTGGGCAACTCCCTCGGCGGGGGAACTGCGGTGCGGTTCGCGCTCGACAACCCTGACCGCGCCGGCCGCCTGATTTTGATGGGCCCGGGCGGACTCTCGGTCAATCTGTTCGCTCCGGACCCCACCGAAGGCGTGAAGCTGCTCGGTCGCTTCACCGCCGAGCCGACCCGGGAGAACATGGAACGATTCCTCCGGATCATGGTGTACGACCAGAAGCTGATCACGCCGGAACTGATCGACGAGCGCTTCGAGATCGCCAGCGCGCCGGAGTCACTGGCCGCCGCGCGGGCGATGGGAAAGTCCTTCGCGGGCCCCGATTTCGAACTCGGCATGATGTGGCGTGAGGTGTACAAGCTGCGTCAACCTGTGCTGCTGATCTGGGGCCGCGAGGACCGCGTCAACCCCCTCGACGGTGCATTGGTGGCGCTCAAGCAGATTCAGCGCGTGCAACTGCACGTCTTCGGGCAGTGCGGGCACTGGGCCCAACTCGAGAAGTTCGACGAGTTCAACAAGCTGACCATTGATTTCCTCGGAGGTAAGGCGTGAGCCCCATCCGTTCATTGGGTTATCTGCGGTTCGAGTCCACCGATGTCGCGGCCTGGCGGGAGTACGCACTGAAAGTACTCGGCATGGTCGAGGGCAAGGGTGAAACCGACGGCGCGCTCTATCTGCGGATGGACGAGTTTCCCGCGCGAATAGTGATCGTCCCGGGCGATCACGACAAGCTGTCCGAGGCCGGCTGGGAGTGCGCGAATGCCGCTGCACTGCAGCAGGTGCGCAACGCACTCGACCTGGAGGGTGTTCCCTACAAGGAGGCGACTGCCACCGAGTTGGCCGACCGCCGTGTCGATGAGATGATCCGGTTCGCCGACCCGTCCGGCAATGGACTCGAGGTGTTTCACGGTGCAGCGCTGGAACATCGTCGCGTGGTCAGCCCATATGGGCATAAGTTCGTGACTGAGGAACAGGGCCTGGGCCATATTGTGCTCACCACAACGGACGATGCGGAATCGCTGCACTTCTACCGCGACGTCCTTGGTTTCACTCTGCGCGACTCGATGCGCTTACCGCCGCAGGTGGTCGGCCGGCCCGCCGATGGGCCGCCGGCTTGGTTGCGATTCTTCGGGTGCAACCCGCGCCATCACAGCCTCGCCTTCCTGCCGATGCCCACGCCCAGTGGCGTCGTGCACCTGATGGTCGAGGTGGGGGAGAGCGACGACGTCGGGCTGTGTCTGGACCGTGCCCTGCGGCGCAAGGTACCGATGTCGGCTACGCTCGGCCGCCACGTGAACGACAAGATGCTGTCCTTCTACATGAAGACGCCGGGTGGTTTCGATATTGAATTCGGTTGTGAGGGCTTGGAAGTCGACGATGACGATTGGGTCGCCAGGGAAAGCACCGCGGTTAGCTTGTGGGGGCATGACTTCACCATCGGTTCGCACGCCCAGTAGCGGCCGCCATGACGGCTGAACCGATCGACCCCCGCGCTTTTCGCCACGTCTTGGGCCAGTTCTGTACCGGCATCACCATCATCACGACCATGGCCGACGGTGCGCCGGTCGGCTTCGCGTGCCAGTCGTTCGCCGCGCTGTCGCTGGACCCGCCGCTGGTGTTGTTCTGCCCGACGAAGGTGTCGCGGTCATGGCAGGCCATCGAGGCCAGCGGCGTCTTCTGCGTCAACGTTCTCACCGAGAAACAGCGGGAGACCTGTGCGCGATTCGGCTCCAGGGAGCCCGACAAGTTCGCCGGTATCGATTGGCATCTGTCGAACCTCGGATCACCCATCCTGGAGGGATCCCTGGCCCACATCGACTGCACCGTGGCGTCGGTGCACGACGGTGGTGACCACTTCGTCGTGTTTGGCGCGGTCCAGTCCCTCTCAGAGGTGCCGGCGGTCAAGCCCCGACCGCTGTTGTTCTATCGCGGGGAGTACACCGGGATTGAACCCGATAAGAACACCCCAGCGCAGTGGCGCGACGACCTCGAGTCGTTCCTCACGGCGACCACGCCAGACACCTGGCTGTAGCTTCCCTCCTGCGAGCAGACGCAAACTCGCGTGATTCAGCCTGTTGGAGTGCGAGTCTGTGTCTGCTCGTCGATGAATCCGACGATCACCTCGGCCACCTCGCGGTGAGTGGTGTCATTCAGCACGTCATGGAGTGCGCCGGAGAACTCGGCGATCCGCAGCGCGGCAATCTGCTCGGCATAGGCCCGCACCGCACCCACCGACGCGATCGGGTCATTTTCACCATGCACTGCCAGCGTCGGTACGACCAGTGAGGGTAGCTCTGGTCCAAACCGATCCCAGGCCCTGTCCAACTCGCGAGTGAGGGCCCGGCTATCGGCGTTGATGAATCCGAGCGGATCGTTCTCGATGCAATCGACATAGAACGGGTCGGCGGAAAGTCCGCGTACGTCGAGGTTCATCGTGGTGTTGAGATCGAGCAGTTCACGGATAGGCACGAGCGGCGCACCCGAGATGACCCCGGCCCGGTATCTGTCAGGCTGTTCGAGCAATCGGAACAGCGTCACCACCGATCCGTACGAATGTCCCTGTGCCACCAGTGGTATCCCCGGACGTTGCTGCTCGGCAATCGCAGTGAGTGTCTCGACAAGGGCGGAGCTGTCCTCAATTGTCCCCAGTTGACCGCGCTCGCCGGGGGAGAGACCATGGCCGAGCTGGTCAACCGCCCACAGATCGATTCCGGCCGCGTTGAGGGCGAACCCGTACCGATGGTAGATCCCGGTGTGTTCGCCGAATCCGTGCAGGAAGATCACTGCGGCCCGCGGGTCCGAGGCGGCCCAGTGCCGGTAGTAGACCTGGTCGCTATGGTGATCGAAAAAAGGCACGGGTTTAGACTATGCCCGAGGAGGTTCCCCGATTAATCAACCCAACGCAGTCTCCGCGCTCCGTCGTGTAGTTGCCGCATCTATGGCCGGCACGGTGGTGGAGTGGTACGAGTTCTTCCTGTACGGTACGGCGGCGACGCTGGTGTTCAACAAAGTGTTCTTCTCCAAGGAGACCAGCGACCTCGACGCGATCCTGGCCGCATTCGTCACCTATGCCGTCGGCTTCGCCGCCCGCCCGATAGGTGGCCTGGTATTCGGTCACTTCGGTGATAAGTTCGGCCGCAAGACGATGTTGCAGTTCAGTCTTGTGCTGGTCGGCCTGGCTACCTTCGCGATGGGGTGCCTGCCGACCTTCGCACAGGTCGGGTACTGGGCACCGGCGTTGCTGGTGATCCTGCGCTTCATCCAGGGCTTCGCCGTTGGCGGCGAATGGGGCGGTGCGATCCTGCTGGTTGCCGAACGCAGCCCCGATGCCACTCGTGGATTCTGGGCAAGCTGGCCGCAGGCTGCCGTTCCGGTCGGTAATTTTCTGGCCACCGTGGTGCTGCTGACACTGACGACGACCTTGCCGGAGGCTGCGTTTCTGTCCTGGGGCTGGCGCGTCGCTTTCTGGCTATCGGCGGTAGTCGTTCTGATTGGCTCCTACATTCGCACCAAGGTCAGCGATGCACCGATATTCATCGCCGCTCAGCAGGAGGCTGAGCGTTTTGCAGACCGCTCGTACGGGGTGATCGAGGTCCTGAAACGTTATCCCCGCGAGGTTCTCACCGCGATGGGTCTGCGTGTCGCCGAAAATATTCTCTACTACCTTGTGGTGATCTTCTCAATTACCTACCTCAAGGTGCAGGTAAAGATCGACACCGCAGATATCCTGTGGTGGTTGCTGATTGCCCATATCGTGCACTTCATCGTCATCCCGCAAGCCGGGCGGGCCGCTGATCGGTTTGGGCGTCGGCCGGTTTACCTGATCGGCGCACTCGGCGCCGGCGCCTGGGGATTTTTCGCCTTCCCGATGATGAACACCGGGCGTTACCCATTGATCATCAGCGCGATCGTCATCGGGTTGGTGGTGCACGGGATGATGTTCGCCCCGCAGCCGGCGCTCATGGCCGAGATGTTTCCCACCCGGATGCGCTATTCGGGCGTTTCGCTGGGCTATCAGGTCACCGCGATCTTCGCGGGCTCGTTGGCTCCGATCATCGCCGTGAAGCTCCTGGCCGACTACAAGTCGGCGCTACCCGTCGCGTTTTATCTGGCGGGCGCCGCGGTCGTCACTCTCTGTGCGCTCGCCTTCACCAGGGAGACCAAGGGTATCGACCTGGCGGATATCGATGTTGCCGCCGCAGCCCGTTAGGCGATCAGCCAGGGTTCCATCCGACGCAATGCCTCGTGGATATCGGCGGTCGGCCCGGCGAACGAGAGCCGCACAAAGGAATCGCCCTTGACGGTGTCGAAGTCTACCCCGGGCGCGATCGCCACCCCGGTTTCCGCCAACAATCTTTCGGAGAACTTCAATGAGTCGTCGGTGAAGTCAGACACGTCGGCGTAGACGTAGAACGCACCATCGGTAGGCGCTAGGCGAGTGACGCCGAGTTGGTGGAGTCCGGACAAAAGAGTTTCCCGGTTCGCCGCGTACTGGAGCAGATGCCCCTCGGCCTCGGCAATGGCATCGGGGGTGAAGGCTGCGATTGCGGCGTGCTGCGGCAACACCGGTGGGCAGATCGAGAAGTTTCCGGTGAGGCAGTCCACCGCTCTGCGTAATTCGGTCGGCACCAGCAGCCAGCCCAGCCGCCATCCAGTCATGGAAAAGTACTTCGAGAAGCTGTTCACCACAACGGCATTGCGGGATGTCTCCCATGCGCATGAGGTTGGCGGGGCGCCCGGGTACACCAACCCGTGGTAGATCTCATCGCTGATCAACCGAACCTCGTTCGTGTCGCACCACCGCGCGATGGCGGCAAGTTCGGCAACTGGGATCACCGTTCCGGTCGGGTTGGCCGGGCTCGCGACGACGACGCCCCGCACCGGCGGATCGAGCTCGGCGAGCATATGCACCGTCGGCTGGAAGCGAGTCTGCGGACTGCACTCGATCTCGACGACCTCGCACCCCAGAGCGGCCAGGATGTTGCGGTAACAGGGATAGCCGGGGCTTGCGATCGCGACCCGATCGCCGACGTCGAAGCAGGCCAGGAACGCCAGCAGGAAGCCGCCGGAGGAACCGGTGGTCAGGACGACGTCGTCGCACCCGACAGCGAGGCCGTACCTGCTCGAGTAGGAGTCGGCGATGGCCTCGCGAAGTTCCGGAATGCCAAGTGCGACGGTGTATCCCAGTTTGTTTGTCGCCAGCGCCCTAGTCGCCGCCGCGACAACCGGGCCGGGTGCCCCCGCGCTGGGCTGGCCGGCTGACAGGTTCACCAGATCGCCGTGGGTGCGCTGTCGCTCGGCGGCCGCCAGCCACACATCCATGACGTAGAACGGTGGGATACCCGCCCGGCGTGCCACGTGAGGGTTCACGGCGGTTCAGAACACCTCGGATTCGAGTCGGTGCACCTGTTCGGCGGGCGGACCGAGCAGCTGGGCGCTGCTGTAGGCGCGTTTGAAATACAACTGCATATCGTGTTCCCAGGTGATCGCGATACCGCCGTGTAACTGGACGGCCTCACCGGCCACGCTGCAGAACGCTTCACTGGCCGCCAGTCTGGCCATCGCCGCCGACACCGGCGTCGGATCGTCGATGGCGTCGCCGATCACCGCACGCGCCGACTGTACGGCCACGTACATATCGGCCATCCGATGTTTGAGTGCCTGGAAACTGCCGATAGGCCGACCGAATTGGATGCGTTGCCTGGTGTAGTCGACGGTGAGTTCCAGGCATTGTGCTGCGGCGCCGATCTGCTCGGCGGCGAGCAGTATCGCCGCGATGTCGGCGATACCGGGGTCGGTGCCGATCGTCGTCGATTCACCCGGGGTTACGCGGGCCAGTCGCCGGGTCGGGTCCAGGCTGTGTTCGGGCACCGCCGTCACGTCGGTCCAGCGCACCAGTCGGGCGTCCTGCACCGCGACCACGACATCGGCGATATCGCCATTGATCACGTAGTCGCGGTCGAAGACCACCGCGCCGATCGACACACCGCTTGCAAGCTCTTCGAGGGTGTCGCCGTCGGGTTGGTCGGCGGCCAGCAATGCCAGTTCGGCCAACGTCGTACCCAGTAGCGGTGTGGGAACCAGTGACCGGCCCAGTTCCTCCAGAACGGCTGCCGCGTCGGCCAATTCACCGCCGGCACCGCCGAATTCCTCGGGCACTACCAACGCGGCCACGCCAACCTGCTCACACAACATTGACCACAGGGATTCGTCGTATCCGCGCGGGGATTCCATAGCGCGGCGGACGGCCTCGGAGGAGGCGTGCTTACCCACCAGTGCTGCGACGGTTTGTCGCAACAGTTGGCGTTCTTCTGTCGATGTCACAGTGCCTCCAATGTCACAGTGCCTCCACTACCCGGCGTCGATGGCTTGTCGGATCACCCCAGGCCGAATGCAGCGCCTGCACCCGCAGCAGCCAGTGCGACAGGTCGTGTTCGGCGGTGTAGCCGATTGCGCCGTGGGTTTGCAATGACGCCCGAGCCGATAGCAGGGCGGCACCCGAGGCGGCCGCCTTAGCCGCGCTGACATCGCGGGCAATGTCGGCTGAGTCCTCGGCCAGTGCGAGCGCGGCCCCGTACAACAACGGCCGGGCCAGATCCAGCGCGATGTGCACATCGGCAAGTGTGTGCTTGATCGCCTGATAGCCGCCGATGACGCGGCCGAACTGGGTGCGTTGCTTGGCGTAGTCCACCGTCATATCCAGCATCGCCTGGCCGGCGCCGACCAATTGCGCGGCGGTGGCCAGTGCGCCGAATTCATAGGCCCGCGCGACATCGCCCGCGCGGAGCGGTCCGGAGGCCGAGACGTCGAACAACCGCCGACTCGGGTCGACCGATCGGTGCTGCTGCCCCGCGATCGCATCACCCACCGCGCCATCAGCAGCCAGTAGCGCCACATCGGCGAAGTCGGCGTCGACGGCCCGCGGTACCGCTGGCGGCATCGCCACGGTTGCAATCAGTTCGCCGGCCGCCAGCGCAGCGGACCGATCGTCGCCGGCCAGCAGAACCGGTGCCACCGCGATCGACTCGGTTACCGGTCCCGGCACGCACCAGCGCCCCAGTCTCTCGCATGCCACAACCAGGTCGATCGGGTGCGCGCCCAGACCATCGAACTCCTCTGCCACGACCAACGCGGTCACGCCGAGATCACTCAGTCGCGCCCACACCTTGCGTCCCGCCGTGGTGTCGCCGTGGGCCCAGGACCTGACCGCAGCGGGAACATCCGCCGCTGACAGGGCCGCGTCGATACTCGCGGCGAAGTCATGCTGCTCGGAATCCAGTGCGAAC
>Ga0194043_1000576_pt1 | contig 20401 bp, 16 predicted proteins | sample JunL4415m_MetaG_FD_161274 | JGI IMG/M metagenome (GOLD analysis project Ga0194043, IMG submission 161274) | Anoxic zone freshwater microbial communities from boreal shield lake in IISD Experimental Lakes Area, Ontario, Canada - Jun2016-L442-15m | ecosystem: Environmental > Aquatic > Freshwater >...
TGAGCCGCTATTTTTATTTTTTGATACTTTTTTCCTCTCTTTTGTTCGGGAGTGTTTTGTCATATCCACAAGACATTCAGGCACAAAACGCCACTCAACTCTTAACACAAGTCATTCCCTCTTCACTGGTTCTCACGGATGGTGAGCAATTCAAAACCGTCCCATTGGATGTTTTTCGTCAGTGGTACACTCCCACGACACAAATCACTTACCAACAAAAGTACCTCCAGGAAATCGAAAAACCCTCTCTCTGTCCCGTGGAAAAAATGTTCCTCTGTCAGCTCATCCTGCCTCGAACCGACCAATCCCACCTGCGCATCCTCAGCCAATCCATACTTGATGCTGATGCCATCCGCGCCTATCTGCAACAACTCGCTCCCACTATTTCCACACCGGTCATCGAGCCGAAATTTACTCTACAAGATGGAAAAGTCACCACTTTTGCCTCCGGTCAATCGGGACGAGTACTCGATATCACTACCACACTCGCAACCATACAACAGGCACTCATTGCTAAAACTGGTACAGAAAAATTCTCAATTCCGCTTACATTTACGACAGAGACCCCCACGACAAAAAGCGATGATGGAACAAATTTTGGCATTGTAGAATTGCTTGGTGAGGGTCGCACCAACTTCTCCGGTTCGCCCAAAAATCGTATTCACAATTTCACCCTCGCCGCTGATCAATTCAATGGACTCCTCATTCCACCCGGCAAAGAATTCTCCTTTGTTGAACATCTGGGCGATGTCGATGGCGAACATGGGTATCTCCCCGAGCTCGTCATCAAAAAAAATGTCACCACTCCGGAATTCGGTGGCGGAATTTGCCAAGTCTCCACGACAGCCTTTCGAGCCGCCCTCAATAGTGGTCTCAAAATCAGCGCTCGACGCAATCACGCCTATCCGGTCTCGTACTACAAACCGTATGGGATGGACGCGACGATTTATATTCCCAAACCCGACCTGCAATTTATCAACAACACTCCCGCATACATCCTCATTCAGACCGCCATCGAAGGACAAGATCTCGTCTTCCGATTTTATGGTACTTCCGACGGACGCAAGACAACCATCGATGGTCCGCATATCCTCGAACGCGGTGTTGACGGATCGATGAAGACCACCTTCACTCAAAAGGTCGTCGCTGCCGACGGATCCACCCTGCTCGAAGACAAATTTCCAAGCAACTACAAATCCCCCAACCTCTTTCCTCACCCCGGGCAAGAGCCAGTCTTCACTTCTAAGCCCTCCGACTGGTCACAAAAGCAGTGGGACGAATACAAGAAAACACACTAAAAAACAAAGCCCACCACTTTTTGTCATTGCGAGCGAAGCGAAGCAATCCCCCTCCAAGAACACGGGGCTTTTTTCTTTCTTAAACGAGATTGCCCGCATATCTCTCACCAAAAAAACAAACCTGCCATCACAGAGGGTTTTATTTTTTGCTTTCTATAAGCTTTGATTAAGCCACGATTACCTTCGCCGGGCGGACGATTTTCTCACCGAGCTTGTAGCCCTTTTGCAACACTTTCGCCACGGCTTGCATACCACCCTCTTGTTTTTCTTCATTTACTTCAACTTGACTCACGGCTTCGTGTATATTCGGGTCGAACACATCGCCCTCCTTCACATCAATAATCTGCATACCATTGGAAGTGAGCACGTCTTCCAATTGCTTCTCGATATACTGCACGCCGACTACCCACGGTTCGCTCTTCGCCGCCTCGGGAATATGTGCATTGGCCGAGCGAAAATTATCCAAGACCGGAATGATGTCCAATACGAGTTGCTCGATCAAAAAGTTCTTCATCTCCTTCTGCGTCTCTGCCTGCCGCCGCTTATAATTCTCGAAGTCGGCCTGCAATCTTTTGAGGTCATTCAAGTATTCTCGTTCTTTGAGTCGATCCACAGCTAACCGGGTAACTCTTTTTAAGGATGGTAATATTGTTTCATTTTGCTCTACTTCCTCTGCAGTAAACCACTTATACTCAACGTGTTCATCACTCAATTGAATATCGCCACCTTTATATAAAGCAAGATAGCTTATTGATAACAAAGATGGGTTCAATTCTGCTCGAGCGGTATCAATAATACTGATAACTTCATAATCAATATTTCCTGCCTCTTCCATTACTTCGCGCTTTAATCCGTCCAGAGTAACCTCACTCTTTTCGAGATGTCCGCCAAGACGTCCCCACACTTCACCATGTTTATTATGGATAGCTTTTACCAAAAGAAACTTCTTTTCCTCGGGATGCCATAAAATAAGCTTCTGAGTTATAAAAAGACTCTCCCAGTTTTTTTCTTGTTGTTCCGTTTTTTTCTTCAACATATAAAAATAATTTATATACAACTCAACCTGGATCCCGCATCAAGTGCGGGATGACAATACAATAACAAAACCCTTTAGCAACACAATAAATACCGCGGAAGAGCTCAGGAGTTTTTTCATATATTCTAACAGGGACTTGTTCTTAGAATACGACATTCTTTTGGGGCCGATGATCGCCAGCACTCCCCGCTCGCCATCCTTGTTGCGATACGGCGAGACCATCATCGCGACATCGCTCGGCATCTCGGCGATCGGATTCTCGGCACCGATGAAAATCTTGGTTTCGTCGTCCTTCAACTTGCCCACGAGCAATTCGAATTTCTCATCGATATTGTCGAGTACCTCCACGAGGCGACATACCTCGTCCAATTCGTGAAACTCTGGATTATCAAGCAACTCCTTCATCCCAAAATCATACATCCCACCCTCGCTCTGCGGCGTCCCTGACACAGCAAAGCTGCCCGAAAAATGCGACAACAATTTCGCCACCGTTCGCGACATCCGTGCCTCGCGCACCCGCCGCACGAGCAATTCGTGCTTCAGCTCGATCTGATCCTCGTGTGAGAGCTGCTCGTCGCCCATTTCCTCCTCGACATAAAAACGATACCCCTTGTCAGTCGGGATACGCCCGGCGGAAGTATGCGGCTGATAGAGATAGCCTTCCTCTTCGAGGAGCGACATATCATTGCGCAGCGTGGCCGCACTCACGGGAAAACGGAATTGCTTGAGCAATACCTGTGACCCAACCGGCAAAGCGGTCTTGCTGTACCACTCCACCACATTCGCGAGGACTTTTTTTTGTCTATCGTTCATAAAACTAAGTAAGTAAGAGGCAAATAATTTCAAGGCAAAGGTGTTTACTTTTCGGAATGTTTCTTCGGAGACACTAGCAAAGCTTTCCATTCAAAAAACCTTCTTGCGAAGCATCGGCGTTGTTTTCCCTTACTTCTTCTTACCAAGGTGTCGGAGCGAAACATTTTGAAAAGTGAATACCTTTGCCTCATAAAACCTTATATGACCTCAGTATACCTCACGAAATTAGCAATCGTCAAGAGTGAGTGCTAATGCTTCTCCGTCTCCGGCGGTAGGTCAAAGCCACCCGGATTCCACGGGTGGCAGCGGACAATCCGCCTCAGTCCCAGCCACATACCGCGCCACACGCCAAACCGCTCCACACAGAGGTAAGTATACTGCGAGCAGGTGGGATAAAACCGGCACCACTTCTCCAAGAAAAACACCGAAAACCACCCCTGATCGGGCGACAACACCTTCTGGTACCAGCGAATACTCCACAAAACTATTTTCTTCACCATAATTTTCTATTCTTCCACAACATCTGCTTCAATGATACACTATAAAGAGAACTATTGCCTGATTTTTACGCTATGTCAAACAAAAATATCCTCCTCGCCACCCGACCACTTACTCCTCCTTGGGACGAAGCTTCCAAAAACTTCGCCTATTTCCTCGCCAAAAGCATCACTGATCCCGAGCTCAGACTGCATATTCTGACTACGTATTCCCCCTCTCCTGCCCGAGGAGAGGGTCGGGGTGAGGTGGGAGCGCCATTGATTCTCAGCGACAATGTTATACCGCACCCCATCTACCCCGCGAATGATGAGAATCACGCCGGCTTCCCGCTCTCGCAAAAGATACGCATCCCGCTCTACCTCCTGGCACACGGACACGAATACGATATCATCCACTATCTCTTCACCCCAACCAAACTCAACGCCTTCATCACGAAACACTTCGTATCGAAAAAACCAAAAACCATCCAAACCATCGCCACCCTGCGCGAAGACATCCTCACGCCCGCAGACTGGCAGGAGCTTTTCTTTGCCGATCAACTCGTAGTCTATTCTGACTATTCTAAAAATAAGCTGGAAAAAGCTGGGTTTAAAAATGTTCAACGCGTCTACCCCGGTATCGATCTCGAGAAGTACTCACCTCGGCCCAAGGACCCTGAGGCCATGCACTCTCTTAATATCGCCCCTGAAGATTTCGTCATCCTCCACAATGGCGAGTACACGCGATTGGGCGCCACAGATATGCTGGTAGCGATGTTGGTGAAGCATTTGCATTTCTCCCCCTCATCAGAACCCAACCTCACCCCTACCCTCTCCTCAGCTCAGGAGAGGGGGAAACTCAAGTTCATCTTCGGCAATCGGCTCAAGAATGATGCGGACAAGAAGAAAAAAGCCGAGGTGGTCGAGCGACTCACCCAAGCCGGTGTAATCGACTCTGTCAGATTCACCGACACGTGGAAAGATATGCCCACGCTCTACAACCTCGCCGATGTGATCGTCTTCCCCGCGGGCGATATGAAGGGGAAATTCGACATCCCGCTCGCCATCATCGAGCCGTATGCCTGCGCCAAGCCTGTCATTCTCTCTGATCTGGAGATCTTCCGGGAGTTCTCAAAACCCGAGTTTTCTGTTACTATACCGGCAGGAGATGGTGAAAAATTATGGCAAGCGATCGAGGATTTGCAGGCAGATGAAGCAAAAAGAAAAATTCTCGGTGTTAATGCAAGGCTTTTTACAGAGCAGTTTTTTAATCTCGAAATGACTGCGAAAGATTATGAAAACCGCTATAAAACAATATAATACTATCTAAAAACATTACACTAGTAATATAATGTTTTAGAATTTATTTCGAATATTTACTATGTCAATACACCTCCAAAAAATCTCTGAGCATAAGCAAGAATTCCAGACTCTGAAAATGAAAGTGCCAGTGGTATTGCATATCAATGAGGCGCTGATGCCTGAGGAGTCCACCCTCCTCCAACTCGAATCCGTGGCCACCAATAACGCTCTATTTCACCACATCGCCGGGATGGCCGATGTCCACTCGAAGCCAGGACGTAAAAACGCCACCGGTACGACTGTCGTCTCAGAAAAATACATTTTGCCACAAGTGAATGACTCCGATCCGGCCTGCGGGATGCGCCTCGTCCGCACCAACCTGACCGAAGACAATATCACGCCCGAGGCACTAGACGAACTCTTCACCGAACTCGTCAAACGGGTTCCTACCAAGAAATTCGTCGGCACTTATGTCCCCTTCCGTGTCATCGTGGATATCTGCCGCAAGGGCATCCAGCCGCTCATCGACCACCTCGGCATCAAGACAAAATACGAAAAGGAGAATGCACTCGGTGGAGAAAACTTTTTCGGAGAGGAAAAGCCACCAGCCACTATCTTCAATATCATCCCGAGCCTCTTCCTCTTCTTCGCGCAGTTCCGGCTCGGCGTACTCGGGGCGGCGGGCAACCACTTCCTCGACCTGATGAAAGTCACTGATATCGAAGATCCCGAGACTGCTGAAAAACTCGGCATCAAAAAAGGTCAATACTTATTTATGATCCACTGTGGCTCAGGCATCCTCGGACAGTATACGATGTATATGTATACTGCCAAGAAGCGAGAGCACCTCTCGACCGCTATCCTGATGAATATCGGACGCTTCTTCTGGCAGACACCGTACAAAAAAACCGTCGCCATGATCGCTCAGAAGATCCGCGAGTCAAATTTTGGGAAAAAAGAACCCCTTATCACCTTCGATGGCGATGGCGCGGATGGCCAGCTCTATATGGCGGCACGCAATGCCTGCTCGAACTTCGCTCACGCCAACCGTGCGATCATCACCCATCACATCAGCGAAATCCTCCGCACGATGCTCGGTCGCGATGCCGAACTCGAACTCGTCTACGATATGCCGCACATCCTCGTCTCCCAAGAGGAACACTATGGCAAGAATGTCTGGGTACATCGCAACGGTACCAGCCGTGCCTATGGACCATCGCGTATGGCCACGCACCCGATCTTCTCACAAACCGGTGAACCGGCCTTCATTCCTTCATCTATGAGCACTGAGGCTTATCTCTGTGTTGGCACGGACGACAATGAATCCACGTTTTTCTCCTGCAATCACGGCGCTGGCAAGGTCACCAAAAAAACCGAACGCGTCATACCAAAAACCCGCGAAGAGCTTCACAAAAAGCTCGGCGACCGGGGCGTTCACCTCTATAACGCCCGTTCCAAAGAGGTCATCGAACAGGACTCGGCTCACTACAAAAGTATCGAGGATGTCATGGCCGGTGTCCGTGCCAACAATATCGTGAAACCCGTCGCCAAGATGCAGCCGGTGTCGATTATTATGTACTAACATGAAACTCATCACTCTTAGTGGCGTGGACGGTTCGGGGAAGTCCACCCAGCTCCAACTTCTACAAACAATACTAGAACAAGAAGACAAAAAAGTTTTCTACTTTCACGCAATCGAGTTTTCTTCCGCCAACAAAATCTCACGACTCTTCTCAGGAGAAAAAGAATTCGTCGCCGGTCAAGAAAAAGCTTCAACCCAAGCTTCGTGGTTGTCTATCTTAGCTCGAAGAATTTTTCTCTTGATTGATATTTTTCGTTTTCGTGATCTGGCTAAGAAATTGGAACGAGCCCAGTTTGATTATATTCTCTCCGATCGGTATTTTTATGACTCGGTAGTGAATATTGAATACCTCTCACGGAAAGACTCTCCCTCATTAGAACCCAACCTCACCCCGACCCTCTCCTCAGCTCAGGAGAGGGGGAAATTCTTCAAGAGATACATTCCCAAACCCGACTTCGCTTTTTATTTGGATATAACTCCCGAAGAAATCCTCAAGCGCGATCGCGTGCCAGAGCAAGGCATCGACTATCTTCGAGAAAAAATCAGCCTTTTCAAAAACAATATTGAACAGTGGGGTATGATTCACATTGATGCATCCAAAAATCAAGAGCGAGTCTCTCAAGAAATACACAATCACCTCTCATAATTCTTATGTCTACCCAGCGCCATTCTTTTTCTTCCTCTCTTCTCTGGCTCACTGCCGCCGAAGTCATCTTCACTCTTTCCGGCTATATCATTCAGTCCGTCGCGGGGCGAGTCCTCGGTCCGACGGATTATGGTCGGTACAGTCTCGTCATCACCCTCACGACCGTCATCATCGTCCTCGTGGGCAATGGCATCCCGACCGCGATGTCCCGGTACCTCAGCGAGAGTTTCGAGACCAATCCACACCGCACCAAACGTATCAAACTCCAGGGCATTCGCTTGCAGAGCATCTTGATTGGCACACTGACCATAGCCTTCTTCCTGCTCGCACCCGTCATCGCGAGTCTCCTTGGTGACCCCACCCTCACGCCGCTCTTCCGCTTTTCCTCGCTCATCCTTCCAGCCTTTGCCGCCGCTTCATTTTACTTTTCCTACTTCACAGGGCTCCATCTCTTCCGACACCAAGCGGCTCTCAAGATATTCCGCTCCTTCGCGCGTCTCTTGATCATTATTAGCCTCATTGTGTTTTTTGGTATCGAGGGGGCTATCGCCGGTTATATCCTCGCGCCGCTCGCTACTTTTTGTCTCGGTCTCTGGCTCGACTACCATTACACAGTAGCGCTCGACCAACGCATCGCCGCCGAGACCCAGGCAAACACAATAACCTCTGAAAACGATTTCCGCTGGCAACAGCTCCTCGACTATGCCTGGCCGATCACGCTGTTTATGCTGTTCTACGAATTCTTCGTTTCGATCGATCTCTATCTCGTCAAGGCGATCCTGCACGATGATTACGCGACCGGGCTCTATAACTCCGCCCTCACACTCGGACGCATCCCCTTTTATCTTTTCTATGCGCTCTCTATCATCCTCCTCCCCGCCCTCGCCAAAATGAAGTCCGAACAAAATCATGAGAAGATGAACGCTCTCCTCACACAATCGCTCCGCTATGCCGGCATCATCCTCTTACCGGTTTTCATTTTTCTCTCCGCTTATGCGGCCCCCTCGCTGGCATTTGTTTTCGGTACCCGCTACTCTGAACCATCGTCCATCCTCTCGCTTCAGACACTCGCCTTCGGACTCTCTTTCCTCACGGTCTTCTACCTCCTCGCCACCGCTCTCATCGGTGTTGGACGTGCTCGGACCGCTATGTGGCTCACTATCATCGGACTCATCGTCAATACGTGGCTCAATTGGGTTTTCATCCATGCCTTCACCAATATCGTCGGCGCTGCTATCGCCACCTCGGTGAGTGCCTTCCTCGTAACCGGCATCACCCTTTACATCGTCTACCATATCATTCCGTTTAGCCTCAACTTCCCTGCGATTTTTAAAACCGCTCTCATCGGTGGCATCCTCTGGTATATCACATCACTCGCTCACTTCTCCTCTTGGCTCTTCATCCCGGCGAGCCTCGCCCTGGGCATACTCTATCTTATGACGCTTTCATTCTTCGGTGTCATCACCACCACCGACCGCGAACCCTTCCTCAAACTCTTCCACAAAAAACCATCCCTCTAAGGAAGAGATGGTCTAATGAAAACAAATTCAATTCTTCCTATTACACGACACACAGTGTATCAGGCGACTCTTTTTTTGCGCTCTTCTTCCAAATCGATAATCTTCGCTGTCGGGTGGAAACTTTCTTCATTCGCCGGCATTGAAGCTTTGTATTCTTTATACTCTTGGCTCACGAATACCTCTTCTTCGAGTTCGATCAACCGACCACGAACAGCATTTTTTCGCTCCGCATATTCGCCCGTTCCTTTTTCTTTCAAAACTTGCTGCTCAGCCTGAAGCGAAGAAAAGAGTTTGTCGAAGGTGGGATACAATTCCTCAACCTTAACCCTTTTCACTTCGTCGCCCAATGCCGCTTTATCGAGACTCCAATCCACTTTCATATCATACATCTTCTTTTCGATCTGGTGCATTTTTGATTTGATTTCCCATGTCTGCAATTCGAGGTCACGCGACTTTGTATAAGCGGAAATTTCAGGTGTGTTATTCCTTCGTGCAGCTTCGTTGACTTCTTTTTGTTCAGTCTGAAAGTTCTCGAACATTTGAGCATAAATACTCTCTACTTCTTGTTTTTGTTTTATTGAATTATGTTTATCAAGCTCTTGATACAAAGCACCTGCCTGCAAACTATTGATCTTACTGAGTATCAACAGTTTCTCCACCACTTTCTTTGGGTCTGGCTCGGTCGCCTCTATAGCGTTGTACTGTTCTTGAAGTGTGGTGCGATATCTCTCCAAGCTATATGCTTTTTGCTCGGGCGATCCAAAATATGGATCTATTTTTCCATCAAGATCCTCACTTTTGGATTTTCGACGAGCCCAATCATCTATAAGGGGTACTGAACTGTCTTTTATCATATCCTGACGAATTTCCAAGTCTTTTCGCTTTCTATCATCAACTAATTTTATTTTATTTTTTTCCGCTGGATCCTCAGAAGCCTCATTCTCCAACTCAGCTGCTTTTATTTCATTTCCTTTGAATATATCAAACATAACACTTTTCATTAAAAAAATAACAACAAGTATAAATATATGACTGTTACTCTTTTAAGTATACCAATAATCATCCGCCCTCACAAGAAACTTGACGGAAAACCCCGCTCTTGATACCTTAAAGCTAGGCTTGTGTGGATAGATTGACGGAGAAAATGAGATCTATTGACTGAGGCAGACAAACAGACGAAAGTGAAGATCCGGGCGCATAGCTCAGTTGGTAGAGCAGTTGCCTCTTAAGCAAACGGTCGAGGGTTCGAATCCCCCTGCGCCCACCGGAAAAAATTTGTTATCCATTGCCCCGATAGCTCAATGGATAGAGCATGGGACTTCTAAGCCTGTGATGGGGGTTCAATTCCCTCTCGGGGCACATAAAAAATAAACAGTAACTTTTCTGTCATGAATAAAAAAATTATTCTCATACTATTTTCCATAATACTTGTTTTTGTTTTAGGGTATTCTCTTCTTCAAGCAAAATCTCATTTTTCTCAGCAAAAACCTCAAGTCGGCCCCTCTTTACAACTAACTGGGACGCCAACTACAACTCTTTTGAAAGTCTGTCCTGAAGAATGGTTTAGTAATCAGATGCCTTCAACTATAGAATCAAATACTCGCGTTTCAAAAGAATATTTCATCTATAAGGGCGTGCGACGAGAACTCTTGGAGTTTGATGTTGATTGGGTCAAAACCAATTGCTCGGTAAAACCGCAAGTTGTTGAATAATATCAAAAAAAATTAAAAAATCTATGAGCACTTCCCAAAAAAGTTTTTTACTCGCAGTACTCATTATCTTGTTCATCATCCTCGCAGGCGTATTTGGGTACCTAGCCTCTTATCAAAATGGCTTTGGTGGATTCACGCCGTCACCGATTCCTATCCCCTATCCAATTCCCGTTCCAGGTCCGGATCCTGTCCCGACTCCAGGACCAACTCCGACACCCCAAACTGAAACCGTAACTGTGAGAGTTGGCGGACAAGAAGGTTCCTTCCTGGTACAAAAAATCAATACCGACAGTGTTGATGGGCTGTGGTATATGGCATATCCGGTTCCACGAGATATAGGCATACCAAAAACCTTGCATATTGGAGACGATATCGGCTATGCCTGCGAGGGAGTATCAGAAAAACTTTCGATCATCAATACCTCCAGTCAAACAATAACCTTCGTAAAAACCACCGGCGAACCAACTATGGGAGGGTGTCCTATTTGTCTTTCTGGAAAAACTCATATTGATACACCAAAAGGAACAATACTAGTGAAAGATTTGCAGATCGGAATGCCAATCTGGACAGTGGATACGAAAGGCAATCGTATCACCGGTACTGTCAAAGAGACATCAAGAGTACCAGTACCCCCAACACACCAAATGGTGCATCTTGTATTTGAAGATGGTCGTGAACTCTTTGTCTCCCCAGGGCATCCGACTACTGATGGCCGCCATATCAGCGATCTCACAGCGAATGAGCTCTACGATGGTTCTGTCATCGTGAGCATAAACCATACCTCCTATGACGAAGGCGCAACCTACGATATACTCCCATCAGGAGAAACTGGTTTCTATTGGGCTAATGGCATATTGATTGGTAGCACCCTTCATTCCAGGTAATACAAATTATTCATTCATCTTCCCTCAGCGAAACAAAACCTCCATAAAAATATAGGGGGGTTTTGTTTTTATCGTTTTCTGTTGTATTTTTATAACGATTCCTCCTGGATATCCTCGGCGAGGTGTTTTTTACCATACCAGCTCACGAGATGAGCGAGGAGGAAAAATACGATGACAACAAACAAAAATGAGAGCTCGGCATATTTGAAAATATGTTGCAACCAACGAATTGACATTGAACTAAAGTATCCCAGCCCAGCAATACTCCCAACCCAAAAGAATGTCGCCGCAACATCTGCCTGCCAAAAAGTCTTGGCGTCGATTTGTACCGCTCCCGAACGGATCTGCGTGACCCGATGAATACCATAAATGAATTTTGAAAGGAAAAGGGTATGAAACGGTCGCTTCAATATCTGCCGATCAATCGGGCCAGCTACGGCACCCATTTTCTTCGAAAGCCAAGTAAAACGCTCCAAATGCCGGCCAATCCAAAACCAACACCAATCCCCCGCCAAAACACCAAAAAAAGCCACAACAAAAACTAAGCCCAGTGAGAGTTGCCCTTGACGAACCAAGAAAAAAGCGCCGAACAAAAAAGTCTCGCCTTCGAGTAAAAGCCCGAAAAACAAAAGCAAATATGCCCAGTGACCCCAGGCGCTGATTGAATGGACAATCAAACCTTGCATTTCGTACATATTTTTCCGATAAAAACAGCTTCACTTCAACACTAGTATATCAAACACCCGACTCGTTGTCATTTTCTCTGATACTTGACAAATACGAATCTTTCCGCTATTCTCTAAAGGAGCTCATGGCTCTCCTCCAATACGCTGCTCATAGTAGTGCAGCAACCCTCGGCGGAACATTGCAAACCAAACGGATGTAGATATCCCGCCACCGTAGTCACTCTCCAAGAGGTGCTACGGTTTTTTTATTCAAAAAAACACCTGACAATCCAGGTGTTTTTTCGTCTGATACGAAAGAATACTACTTCTTCTCGCCAGTCTTACCTTCGATGATTTCTTTGGCGACATTATTGGGGACTTCCGCGTAGTGGAGGAACTCCATCGCGTAACTGGCGCGGCCCTGCGTCATCGAGCGCATCTGGGTCGCATAGCCGAACATCGCTGCGAGCGGCACTTCAGAATGGATTTCCTTCACCCGCGCATTGCCTTCGCCTCGGTCAGTCATCTCACGGATGATACCACGCTTCGAATTGATATCACCCACGATATCACCCATGAATTGCTCCGGGGTCATCACGACCACCTTCATAATCGGTTCGAGGAGGACTGGGTGCGCCCGGCGAGCCGCTTCTTTGAACGCCAACGAACCGGCAATTTTGAACGCCGCTTCGGAGGAGTCGACATCGTGATAGGAGCCATCATACACAGTCGCTTTCACATCCACCATCGGATAACCGGCGAGAATACCGTTCAGCATCGCTTCCTGGATACCCTTGTCGATCGGCTTGATGTATTCCTGCGGGATAGCACCACCCTTGATCTCATCGGCAAATTCATAGCCCATACCCGGTTCCGGCTGCGGCTCGAGGCGGATCCAACAATGACCATACTGACCACGACCACCGGACTGACGAATATACTTGCCTTCTGCTTCGGCTTTCTCACGGATGGTCTCACGATATGCTACTTGCGGACGACCGACATTGACTTCTACTTTGAACTCGCGTTTCATTCGATCGACGATAATATCCAAATGTAACTCACCCATACCGGAGAGAATCGTCTGTAATGTTTCTTCGTCGGTATGCACACGGAAGGTCGGATCCTCCTCGGCTAGCTTCTTCAACGCGACACCCATACGCTCCTGGTCAGCCTTAGTCTTCGGTTCGATCGCGATATCGATAACCGGCTCGGGAAATGTGATCGACTCGAGAATCACCGCGTGATCCTGATCACAGAGCGTATCACCGGTCGTGGTGTTCTTCATTCCCACCAACGCACCGATACCACCGGCTTGGAGTTCATCGATTTCTTCACGGTGATTGGCATGAATACGGAGGATACGACCGATGCGTTCTTTCTCGCCTTTACTTGAATTGTAGACATAGCTACCGGCCTTGATGACACCAGAATACACACGGAAAAACACGAGCTGACCTACAAACGGATCGGTCGCGACTTTGAAAGCCAGGGCAGAAAACGGTTCACTATCGGACGGCTTCCGCTCGATTTCCTGATCATTCTTCGGGTTAATGCCCATCATCGGAGGAACATCGATCGGAGAAGGCAGATAGTCCACCACGGCATCGAGCACGAGCTGCACGCCCTTGTTGCGGAGGGCTGTCCCTGTCATCACTGGGATCAATTTGGTAGCGATGGTCGCCTTACGCAAAGCCGCCTTTAGCTCTTCGACTGAGATTTCCTCACCGTTCAAAAACTTTTCCGTCAGAGCATCATCGGTCTCGGAGATTCGTTCCACCAATTTTTCACGCCACTCTTTCGCACGATCCACATACTCAGCTGGAATTTCTATTTCCACTACTTTCTCTCCTCGATCACCTTCAAATTGGTAAGCCTTCATCGCAATCAAATCGATCACACCAAAAAAATCGCCACGAACACCGAGCGGGTACTGGATCGCGACCGCGTTGGGAGTGAGACGATTCCAAATCGAGGCTAACGCTGTCTCGAAGTCCGCGCCTTCTTTGTCAATCTTGTTGATGAAGCACATCCGAGGCACTTCGTATTTGTCGGCCTGGCGCCACACGGTCTCGGACTGCGGTTCTACGCCCTCTTTGCCATCGAAGACCACCACACCACCATCCAACACACGCAATGATCGTTCCACTTCTACAGTGAAGTCTACATGCCCAGGCGTATCGATGATATTGATCTGATGATCCTTCCAATAACAGGTCGTCGCCGCGCTCGTGATCGTGATGCCACGCTCCTGCTCCTGCTCCATCCAGTCCATCGTCGCCGCGCCCTCATGCACCTCACCGATCTTGTGGGTGATACCGGTATAAAACAAAATACGCTCAGTGACGGTGGTTTTACCAGCATCAATATGGGCGATGATTCCGATGTTGCGACACTTTTCAATAGACGTTTGGCGTGGCATATCTCTTTTAGAATAACAAATTAAAAATCTAAATTATTTTGAATATTATTGGGAAACCTCTTTTACGAAAACAAAAGAGGGCTATGCTCTTTTGTTCCCTAGTCATTGCTTCTAAATTTCTTGACTCAAAAACTTACGCGAAGTGAGCGAAGGCCTTGTTGGCATCGGCCATACGGTGAACTTCTTCTCGTTTCTTCATCGCGGCACCGGCTTTGTTGGAAGCGTCGATCAATTCTTGCGCCAATTTCTCGGCCATCTTCTTACCCTTCTGTTTGCGGCAGGCCTCGCGAATCCAACGCATCGCCAACGTCTGACGACGATCACCGGCCACAGGGATCGGCACCTGGTAGTTGGCACCACCCACGCGACGACTCTTGAGCTCGAGCAAAGGCGATACCATCTTTATGGCCTGCTCGAAAGTATTCAGTCCGCCCTTCTGAGTGCGTTCCTGAATGATTTCAAAGGCATCATAAACAATCCGCTCGGCAACACTTTTCTTGCCGTCCCACATGATCATTCCGATAAAATGACCCACCAGCGGGTTCTTGTATTTGCCATCCAATGGCCAGGTCTTGTCAAACAGTCTTTTGCGTCGAGGCATATCCTAAAGTTTAAACGTGTAAATAAATATGAAACAGTTGAAAAATTACTCCTTCGCTTTCGGCTGCTTGGCACCGTACTTGCTGCGACCCTGACGGCGCTCATTCACACCACTGGCATCGAGTACGCCTCGCACCACATGATACCGTACACCTGGGAGATCTTTCACTCGCCCGCCCCGGATCATCACGATCGAGTGCTCTTGGAGGTTGTGTCCGATACCCGGGATATACGCCGTGACTTCCATACCATTGGTGAGGCGGACACGGGCAATCTTGCGGAGAGCAGAGTTCGGCTTCTTCGGGGTGGTAGTGGAGACTTTCACGCAGACACCGCGCTTAAACGGCCCCTGGGTCGTCACTGGGCGGTTTTTGAGGGTATTGAATACATAGGTCATCGCTGGGGACTTGGACTTCTTCACCGCAGATTTACGACCGCGCTTCACGAGCTGATTCAGGGTAGGCATATCGGAACGAAAAATTAAAAATCAGATAGATAGAAAGAAAAAACCATCCACTTATGGATTGCTTTTCCAGTGTACAAGAGACTGGTTTACTTGTCAAACCTTGCCTTCTAAGAGGGCGCTCTCACCCACCGAGACTGTTCCCTGCGCTAGGAGAATGGAGTACAGTAAGGATGGATTCCTCTACTTCATACTTACTTCCCTATCCGACGATGAAACCATTCTTTCGCTTCACTGTAACCGGTACAGTTCAGGGTGTCGGCTTCCGACCCTTCATCTATACTGCCTGCGTCCAAGCCGGCTTGCTTGGTTATGTACAAAACATCGGCTCGGGTGTAATCGTCGTCGTCAACAATGCCGCCGCCCTCAAACGCATCCTCGCCGCCACGCCGCCGCCCATCCGTATCGACCATACAGACATCCAAAAGACCAATGAACGCTGCACGAATTTTCGTATTCGCTCCAGCCACGGTTCGGGTTTCGCTGAAATTCCGCCGGATCTATTTCTCTGTGACGAATGTCTCGGAGAGCTCTCGGATCCTCACGACCGCAGACATGGGTACTTCTTCCTCACCTGCACACGATGTGGCCCGCGCTTCACGATCGCTCTCTCGAGTCCGTATGATCGGGACACGACGACCATGAACGACTTTGCGATGTGTGATCGTTGTCGAGAGGAATACGAAAATCCGCAGAGTCGTCGATTTCACGCTCAAACCATCGCCTGTCACGACTGCGGTCCTCATCTCACGCTCTTTGAAAACGGTCGGGCATTGACCGAACTCAATGACACAGCTATCTTCAAGCGTATCGTTATCGCTCTGAAGCGCAATGAAATCGTAGCTATCAAGGGTGTGGGTGGATTTCATCTCATCTCTGCCACCACCCAAGAAGCGATCACCTCTATCAATCACCTCACCGGAAGATCGGACAAACCCTACGCCGTACTCTGCCGAGACATTGCCATGGCGCGCACCATCGCAACACTCACACCTCAAGAGGAAGAACTCCTTACCTCAGCAGCTCGCCCGATCATCCTTGCAAAAAAAAATATTACTACCCCACCAGCAAGCGAGCTCGACACCGTCGGCATTATGCTCGCCTACACGGCACTCCACATACTCCTCTTCGAACACTACAGGAAACCGCTCATCTGTACTTCTTCCAATGTTCATGATGCCCCGATTACCACTACCCAGTCAGAGCAGTTCGTTCCGCTCGTGCTCGACCATGATCGGGAAATTCACAATGCCGCCGACGATTCAGTCATCAAAGTCATCAGCGAAATCCCTTTGTTTATCCGTCGTAGTCGTGGCTTCGTCCCGCAGTCGATTGCCATCGATACACCGAATACAACGCCCCTCCTCGCGCTCGGTGCCGAGATGAATAACACCTTCGCGCTCTATGATGGTCACGGCCGCGTGATACTCTCACCGCACATCGGCAACACCTCACATCCTGAGACCTTCGAGCGCTACCGCCAATCCATCGACCGCTTCCTCGACTATACGCATATCGTCCCACAAGCTATCCTCTGTGACGCGCATCCGACGTATCGTACATCACTCTACGGAAAAGAACTTGCCGAAAATTTAAGCCTCCCACTTATCCCGATACAGCATCATCGTGCGCATGCCAGCGCGGTGGCCACCGAACACGGGCTCAAAGATTTCGTCGCCATTGTTTGCGATGGTCTCGGTTGGGGTGATGACGGTACGATATGGGGTGGAGAGATTTTTGAAAACAGCACTCGCATCGGCCATCTCGAAACGCATCCGCAACTCGGCGGTGATTCTGCTGCCCGCTCTCCACATAAAATGCTCTATGGCATTCTCCGCTCATTTCTTACTCCCACGGAAATTAAACCCTTTATGCTGAATCGTTTTTCTCATGATGAGTGTGACATCCTCGAAAAACAATTCACCGAAAAATTCAATACGCCTCTCACCTCGAGTTGCGGACGCGTGCTCGATGCGGTAGCTGCTCTCCTCGGACTGTGTTCCGAACGCACCTACGATGGTCGCCCGGCCATGCTACTCGAAGCCCACTCTTCAACGCCCGTTGCGATCACTCCAATCATCGATGGCTCCATCCTGCGCACCATACCGCTCTTCGAATACCTCGTACAAAATGTACACGAAGACAAGTCGCGCTTGGCGGCCACCGCACAACACTACCTGGCGGAAGGTCTCTACACTATTGCTGCCAAAAAAAACAAGCCCATCGTCTGGGCTGGCGGCTGTGCTTATAACCGCATTATGACAGAATTTTTACTCGAACATGGCGTGCTGGTCAATCGCGAAGTGCCACCGGGCGACGGTGGTATCAGTTTCGGACAAATCGCGGCCTATCTAGCAAATCCTCGGCACGAGCGTCCCCGTCGGCATTGATAATAATTTCTTCCCATAACGAGTCTGAATAGTAATTGCTTTTCCGGCGACGATCGTCCCGATTTGACTGGCCATCGGATTGAATGTTCGCAGGATCGCCAACACTTCCTCGACCCGTGCGGGAGCGACGATACACACGAAACAGCCCTCGCTCGCGAGACTATACGCATCGATACCAAGGATTTCCGTCAACGCGCGCACCGGCTCCTGCATCGGGATCCGTTCCTCATCAATCTCCATACCCACGGAATTTTTGTCCGCCAACTCATTCAGGATAGCCGCCAGCCCGCCACGCGTCACATCCTTCGCCTGCTTAATCTTACTCCCGATGGCGGCCAATTCCTCATGAAGAGGCTTGCTATCAGTACACAGTTCAGTCTCAAGTTCAAAGCGTTTGGCCAGAAGTGCCGCACCGTGTTCACCGATACCACGCGAAACCACAACAACATCTCCAACCTCGAGTGGTTCGTCTAGTACGCGTGATGCCAGACCGACACCACTCGTATTGATGATGATCTTATCGATTCCACCGCGTTCGACCACTTTGGTATCACCGGTCACCACCGGGATACCGGTTGCCTTGGAGAGCTCACCGATCGTTTGGATAATAGTCAGAAACTCTTCCTTGGAAAATCCTTCTTCGAGAACAAGTGACAACGAAAGGCCGATCGGACGAGCACCCATCACCGCCAAATCATTGACCGTACCGCAAAAAGCGATTTTCCCGATATTGCCACCGGGGAAAAATATCGGCGTCACTACATAAGCATCCGTCGTAAAAACTAAATGTTCCTGACCGAGAGCGAAAGTGGCGCCATCATCGGCACAGTGTGTCCACTCGGCGGACGGAGGGAAAAACCCACGCATCGTGTCAATCAACGCCTGCATCTCTTTGCCTCCACCTCCCTCGCTCAACTTGATCGTATGCATATTGCGTTCGACCGGCGTCGGACACTCCCCTGTCAAGCAGTGTTCATCTTTTTTCATAGATTCATAGTTAGTAGGACTTACGCGTTTGACTTTTACCATTTTCCGTCGAAGCATTCCTTTCTCGCCTGTGGTAGGTTTACCAAACGGCTTCAAAAGAAACACTTCGCCGAAAACCGGCACACATTTTTCAAACGCGTAAGTCCTAGGTTATTCACTCGGCAAGACTTTTTCCATATTTATAAGCAATGGCACAAGCTCCCTCGGATTCACTCACCATACAAGCGCCCTGCGGATGCTCCGGCGTGCACACGGTTCCGAACAACGGACACTGCCGGGGCTCAACCAAACCTCGGACGATCTCACCGCACCGACATTTGGGATTCTCGACACTAACGATGGATCGAAAAAGGTCGGCGTATATGAGTCGCGCGTCCAACCGTTCATCGATCGGCGCCAAACCGGACAGAGGAATCGTCCCCATACCACGCCACTCAGCATCCACTGGTTTCAAGGTCTCTTTGATCATCTGCCGAGCGATCGGATTGCCTCCGGGAAAAACCACTTCCGGATAATCATTCACCACCTCTACTTCTTTATTCTTAATCAAACGCAATAAAATGAGAATGGCGTGCAAGAGCTGATCCGGCTTGAAACCGGAGATCACCTGCGGCAAAGGGATATCCATCGTCCCCCAGATATCACTCCCGATAATCGCCGAGACATGCCCCGGATCAATGAAACCATCGAGCCGCATCTCACGCGTGAGCGCCCGCATAGCCGGCGGCATCACTTTGTGTGCGCAAAATACCGTAATACCTGCAGCCAGAAGCTTCGCAGTCATCGGTGTCGTGGTCTCAAAACCGACCGCGAAAAATATCCGATCCTTTTCATCGATGATCTGATCGATCGAGTAGACCATACGCACATCCGCTCCGAGATTCTGCGCATCGACTAGGCTCATCTTCGTCCCAGGAACGTTGATCATATCACCATAGGTCGCGACCTTCACACCCGAGAGCGCCAACTCCACCATCGAATCGATATCCCGTTGCGAGGTGACACACACCGGACACCCTGGGCCCGAAATCAGGCGGATATTTTTCGGTAGCACCTCGCGCAATCCGTAACGCATAACGGTATTCGTATGGCCGCCACACACTTCCATAAGTCGCACTTCGCCCATCTCGGCCGCTATTTTTTCGATATCTTTGAGGAGTGGACTCTTCATAACGATTGTCGTAATTCGGCTTCCAATTCCTCCTGCCGTGAATCTGCCAAGAGACGATAGGTCTCACGCGCTGATTCTTCATCCACTTTTTGGATAGCGAACCCGACATGCACCAACACCCAGTCGGCCACTTGCGTATCCAAAAGAAAAGACAAATCCACTTGGCGTTTCACTCCGCCGAAGTTGACCGTGGCTTTTTTCTCCACGACTGATTCCACTTGTCCTGGTATCGCCAAACACATACGATTCTCTAAATAAAAGGTCATTTCCACTGGTTGAAAGTATACCAAAAATTTCCAGTTCAAGCCAGCGATGTATCATTTCACAAAAAAATCAAAAACAAAGCTCCTGATGGAAGCTCTGTTTTTCTCAATGTGGACTGCGTCCTACTCAGTTGGAACTTAATTATAGCAGAATTGCAGGCTTGGGGCGAA
>Ga0194043_1000577_pt1 | contig 20398 bp, 17 predicted proteins | sample JunL4415m_MetaG_FD_161274 | JGI IMG/M metagenome (GOLD analysis project Ga0194043, IMG submission 161274) | Anoxic zone freshwater microbial communities from boreal shield lake in IISD Experimental Lakes Area, Ontario, Canada - Jun2016-L442-15m | ecosystem: Environmental > Aquatic > Freshwater >...
ATCATGCCGTGCGGCCAGACGACCGTCACGATCTCGTTGCGACCGCCGACGGCACTCCGCGGCATCCACATCTCGTGCACGACCCACTCCTTCTTCGCAGTGTTTCTCTTGTAGGCGAGCCGGTGGTTCGTGCCGTCGCGATTCACCACGTGGATCCGGTCGGTGTAGCGGCCGCCAAAGCGAAGAAGCGACGCATCGTCGGGATGAAACTGCGGATGGCCGATCGAGTCGTGCTCGCAGGCGACCGAGACCGCGCCCGTGCTCATGTCGATCACATGCAGCCGGGCGATGTTGCCGTGCCCCGTGCCGTACTTCACCGGCACCGCCCACCAGCGGCCGTCGGTCGAGAGCGAGGTCGTGCCCATGGCGTCGCCCACCATGCCCGGCGGGATCATCGGCACGTCGCCAAAGTCGGCAAGGCACTCCTCGCGAAAGCCGCTCGCCGTCGCCACCCGCCAGGCCCCGCAGCCGGCGGTGAAGTAGACGAATCGACCGTCGTATGAGGGATGCACGCTCCACTCGTTGACGTCGTCGCGGTCGGTGAGTTGCACGAGCCGTCCGTTGGCCCGCTCCTCGACAAAGATCTGCGGAAGGCCCGTGCGGTGCGACACGAACACGAGCCACTCCATCGCGTCGTCGTAGGCCGGCAGGTAATAGAAGGGATGGTGGTGGATCGACGGGTGTGTCGTCACCTGCCGCACCGCCGCACCGGTCGTTGGATCGACGAAGGCCGTCGATTCAGCCGGATGCAGGCGACCCTTGCCCGCGGCTGCCATGCCGCGGATCTCATTGCCGGTGCCGGCCGTCATGCTGCCTGCGGTCATACGAGTGCCGCCCGTTCGCCGACCGGCCGCCGCCTCTCGAGGACGGTGAGCGGAGCCGCCGCGGGATCGACCGGGCAGGTGAAGTCGATCGCCTCGAGCCCCTGCCGGATCGCCGCGAGCTGCTCGGTGGAGAGCGGCCGCATCGGGCGACGGAAGACCGGGCTCGGGAATTTTCCCAGCAGCCACTTGGCCGCTTTCATCCGCTGGTGGGCCCCGCAGCCCGGCTCGCCGAAGGCGTAGACGATCCGCGCGAGCGGCGCCACGATGTCGCCCGCCTTGCGTGCCCGGGCCAGGTCGCCGTCGAGCGCCGCGTGCACGAGTTCCACCATCAGCTCCGGCACGAAGCCCGCGAAGCCGATGAGCGCGCCATCCGCCCCTTCGAGGAGCGACGCGAGCAAAAACTCGTCGTGGCAGGTGGTGATCGAGACGTGTGGCGCAACGGCCTTCAGTTCCTCGTAGTCATACCGCCAGCGGGCCATGTCGCGGGTGCCCATCTTCACCATCACGACCTCCGGCAGTTTCACCATCTCCTTCATCTCGGCGAGCGTGTAGCCCGCCTTCGTCCAGGCCGGATACTGGTGCACGATGATCGACACGCCGCCCCCCGCGGCCACGTCCTCGACGAAGCCCACGGCCGTCGTGCTCGACCGGCCGAACCGCAGCCAGTGGTGCGGCGGCATGAGCAGAATCGCCTCGGCGCCTGCATCGCGGGCCGCGATCGCATGGTCGATCGCCTCCTGGCTTCCCTCAGCCGACACACCGGTGATCACCTTCACCTTGCGGCCGGTCTTCGCGTTGGCCCGCCTGACGCCTTCGGCCACGAACTTCGTGACGCGGGCCCGCTCCACCGGAGAGAGCGACATGATCTCGCCGGTGTGGCCGTTGCAGACCACGCCCTCGATGCCCGGCACGCTGGCCACGTCCTCGATCGAGGCCACGAGCCCCTCCTCGTCGATCGACTCGTCGGGGTGAAACGGGCAGAGCGTCGCGGGATAGACGCCGCTCCAGGGACGGTTGCGCCAGGGGGAGGCATGGGCCGCGAGCGACGGGCGGCCGGCGTGGCCATTGGAAGTGGACGTCGTCATGGGGTTCTCCGGGGGAAATGGGGCAGAATGTTGTCGCGTTTTCGATCACGGCGCGGCTGCGACCTGGCCGGTGGGCCGCTTTTGCGTGAGCAAGAAGGCGACGAGGTCGGCGAGTTCCTCGGGCGAAAGCGTGCGGTCGTAACCGGCGGGCATGAGGGACACCTGTTGCACCGCCCGCTCCTCGATCGCGTCTTTCCGCACGGAGGTCGAGCGGCCCTCGGCGTCGATCACGCGGAGGGAATCGGGCGTGTCGTCGAGCACGAGACCCGTGAGGCTGCGGCCGTCGTCGAGCAGGAGCGTGCTCACTCTGTAGCCCTCGATGATCGTGGCGCTTGGCTGGAGGATTGACTCCACGATCGCCGCCGGCGGCGACCGCAGGCCGATGTCGGAAAGCTCGGGGCCGATCCCCCCCACGCCATGGTCGCCCGCTCGGTGGCAGGCACCGCAGTTGGCCCCGCGGGCGTCGGCGAAGAGTTTTGCCCCACGGGCCGGGTCTGCATCCTTGAGCCGGACGAGCACGTCTTCGGCCTTCGCCGGTGGACGTGGTTGGGCGAGCTTCGGCACGGGCACGCCCAGGCTCGACGCCACGGACGGCACGCAGTCGAGCAACCGCGGATCGGGATCGGCCGCCGCCGCGAGGAGCAGTTTTTCGGCGCGGCCGCGGGCGTCAGATGCAGCCTTCCACGAGGCGGGGTCGATCGCGGCGAGGCATGCGAGCACCTTCGCGCGGAAGGCAGGCTGCAGGTTTTTTTCCCAGGCGGCCGTGACCGCTGCGACGAGAGGATCGGATGCGGCAAGGCCCCGGCCGGCCGCGGCATATCCGGCGAGCGCCTCGATGCCGCGATCCCGCCGGGCCGGATCCGCCTTCGGGAGTTTTTCGGCGAGCACGGCCAGGCCGTCGTCGCCGAGCCTTGAAAAGCCTGTGGCGACCGAGTCGGCGAGCATCGGCCAGCAGTGGCCGAGCAGGCCCCACGCCGTCTCGGCCGCGCGGCGGTCGGGCTTCACCGCCCAGAGCACGGCCGCGATCTCCTGCGATTTTTCCTGCGGCACGACCTCTTCACTCCGGAGCGTCGCCCCGCGCCACGCGTTCACATACATTTGCTCGAGGCCGGTTCGCAGTTCGCCGTCGATTCTCTTCCCCTCGAGCTTCCGCAGGATGTTCAGTCGCAAACGGTAGTCGACGTGACGATTGTCGAGCCTTTTGATCGTGGCGAGCACGGCGGCGGGATCGTCGAGGCCGAAGCCCGTGTTTGCCAGCCAGGTCGTGGCCGTCTGCGACACACGCGTGTCGGCATCCTTGGAAAGCGAAACGACCGCCGGCCCGTCGAGCCGGCCGAGATCGAGCAGGGCGAGGAGCGCCGCCAGCCGCACGCCAGCGCGACCGTCGGCGAGCAGGCCGCGGAGTTCCTCAGGCGTGACAAGATCGCGGAGGGTGGTCCAGGCGGCATAGTGCACGAGCCGGTCGGTCTCACCGGCCGCGGCGTCGATGATTGCCGGCACGGCGGCAGGATCGGCGCTGCTCGCCGCGGCGAGCAGCGCCGCGAACCGCACCCGCGGCGCGGGGTCGGCCAGTGCCGCGAGCAGGCACTCAGGCAGCCTGCGGGCGTCGGCCGCACGGCTCGCCGCGCGGTGGGCGAGAATCCGCACGGCCTGGATACGATTCGTCTCGGAAGCGGCGGCATCCTGCGACTCAACGAGCCGCATGAAGAACGCGTCGCGCGCGGGATCGTCGGCCGCGATCCGGCCGAGCGTCCAGAGGAGCCAGGTCTGCCGGGCCTGGCTCGTCGGCTTTGAGATCGCGACGGCGGCCAGGCTGGTGATCTCGCGACGCGCAGCCGCCGCCTGAGCATCATCGCCATCTGCCCGCCGCAGAAGTTCGTCCTGAGCCGCGATCCGCACGGCCACGATCGAAGCCTGGAAGTCGTCGGCGACCTCGGCGACCGAACGCTTCTCGATTGCCGGCCGGGCGGCGAGCTTCGCCGTCGCGGCGGCGAGCGACGGCCCGCCCTCGGCCGCGATCCGAAACACGCGGCCCTCAGTCTTCTCGCCGTTCCAGCCGTAGGTCGAGCCCCAGCCGCCGATCCAAAGAGCGCCGTCGGGGCCGACCGCCATCCCCGTCGGCCGGAAGAGCGGCTGCTTTTCGCCGAGCGCGGCAAAGGGCTCGACCCGGCCGCCCGCGGGCATGAAGAGCGCACCCTGCCACTCGCGGCGGAAGATCTCGACGGTGCCCCGCAGCCAGTCGGCCCGGTAGAAGACGCCACGATGCGACTCGGGGAACTCCGGCGCATCGTAAAATACGATGCCCGTCCCCGACCCTTCCATGATCGGCCCGCTCGCCGGCACGCTCGCGAGCGTGCCCTGGCCCGTCCAGGAGTTGTTCCAGCGGTGCCGCATGCCGAAGTGAGCGCCCATGAATGGCAGCACGAACCGATCGCCGCCCACGTCGTCCTGATCGGTCGCCAGCCAGTCGAACCCATCATCGAAGGCCATGCCCCAAGGGTTGCGACAGCCGCGGCAGACGATCGCGAGGTTTTTGCCGCGGGCGTCGCACCGCAGGATCCCCCCGCCGGTGTGGCCGTCGGTCGGAAACCGGTAGCTCACCCGCCAGGCCGCCGACCACTCGGCGGCGGTGAACGTGACCGGCTCGGGATCGTCCACCGCGCCCACGCCCGCCTCGACCTGCGCGAGGTCGCGGAAGGCCAGCGGGGCGTTGCCGAAGACGGGCGTGTCGCCCTTGCCGAAATAGAGGAAGCCGTCGGGAGCGAAGGAGGGGGCGTCGAGGGCGTGCTCGAGCGTGCCCAAGCCCGTGGCGATCCGCACGTATTCATCGGCCTCGCCGTCACCATCGGTGTCGCGGGCGACGGTGAGGTCGGGGGCGTTGGCGACCCACAACTCGGGCCCCTTCGGCCCCTGCTTCCAGGCCATCCCCTGCACGCAGTGGAACGGGCCGGCGAGGGGCTTCTTCGCCTCGAACGAGCCGTCACCGTCGGCATCGACGAGCATCACGATCTCGTCGCCGGGCGTGTTCTCCCGCGGATGGCGATACTGCGGGCCCATGGCGACGAACAGCCGGCCGCGGGCGTCGAAGGCGAGCATCGACACGTTCCGCACGAGCGGCTCACGGGCCGGCATCGTGACCACGAATCCCGGACGCACGACCGGCAGCGCGTCGGGATCGGTGCCTGACACGTCGAAGCCGGCGGCCCTGATCTCGGCAAAGAGCACGGCGGCGAAGAGGCAGCAGAGCAAGCCCGCGGCCGACTTCCCGCCGACGCCGGCAGAACGCACCGCGGGTATGGCGGACGCGTGGATCATGGGCAGGCGAGGCTCCAGTGACGGGAGGCGGAACGGGCCAGGCAGTGGCCGTGCGGACTGGCCTGATAATAGCCGCCGCGCCGCGCAACCGATCGCTATTTTTGCGCAACTAACCGCAACGCCGCGAGCCGTTCGGCGATCCAGACCTTAATAACCGACTGCCTGGTAACACCGAGCCGACCGGCCTCGGCATCGAGCGATTCGGCTTTCACTTCACGTGCCCGCCGCACCGAAATGATTCGGACCACATCGAGCCACATCGCCTAAGCGGCGACGAAGTCGATGCCATGCTTGAGGATAGTCCGGTCAATGGCACTTCCTTAACGGTCTTCCGGCCGATGAGCGACTCGTGAGCCTCGGGAGGAGCGGCCCGGGCGTCCGGAGCGGGTTTCTCGAAACGCCCCGCACCCGCTGCGTTGGCGTTTTTCTCGCGGCTGCGCAGACCGCGTCCCAGTTCGCAGTTTCCCGACATGCGTGGGTCGCGTCCGGCACCGCTCAGAGCCTGTGGATGTCGATCGCGGGCAACTCGTCACGCGCCGCTTGGAACACGTCGCGGTCGTCGTGGGCCTGCACAAGTTCGCCCCAGTCGGTCGGTGGGCCACGGGCGAGTGATACGGGCGGAGGCGCCGCTGTACCCCGGGCCCTCGCGCGGAAACTCCTCCCCCACTTGTGCCATCAGTTTCGCCCAGGCAATCCGTGAGGTGTCGTGCCAGCGGGGCTTTGCATGAGTGTCGCAGCAGCCGCCGGCGGCATGCCCGCCGCGTGCATGTCCGTCATGCGTGGCCTCGCCCCGCTTGCTGATGTTACCTTTTGGCCAGCGCCGTGACAGCGCTCCGCAGCCGTTGGTTTGGTGCGAACACGCCGTGATACCGGTGCAGTTGCTTCCGCGGCGGCGGGATTAAGTCGGCGAGGCGGTCGAGCAGTTCGTGGGGCGAGAGGTGGATGACGCCCTGGGCGTCGGGGGCGGACGACTTCCGCGAGCGACCGGGGCCGATCCAGGTGCCGCGCTTGTGGCGGGGCAGCACGGAGCGGATCCGTTCTGGTCGGCCGTCGCGATCGCACGACCGATGCCGGTGGCACTGCCCGTGACGAGAACCACCTTGCCAACGAGTCGCATGAAAAACTCTGTCGGGCAGATGTATATTGTTCGAGGCTCTGTGCAGCCGGAAAGGCCGGCCGCCTTGTCGTCCCTGCGGCGTTCGATTAAACAAACGCGCGACGGAATGGCACTCCAACGCAGATTCTTCGGCTCGCCAGAACGTGGGATTCCGTTCGGAGGGATGCTGCACGATGCTCGAGACAAATCGTTGCCACCTGAGTCGACGGGGCCTGCTCCGCCTGGTCGCCGCAGGCCTCCCAGCCGCGGTGGCAGGCCGTCTGCTTGCGGCCGACTCGGCAGGGGAGACGCTTCCGCCGGTGCGGGCCATCACGCGTGGGGCGCGGTACCACTGGCGCGGGTATTACGACAAGCTGCTCTTCGACCCGACCAACCGGCTCGTGCTGACAAACGGGGTGGATTTCGAGGGGCGGTCCCCCACTGCCGATGATGCCATCCGCGTGGGGATGATCGACACGCAGAGCGGAGACCAGTGGACTGAGATCGGCACAACCCGTGCGTGGAACTGGCAGCAGGGCTGCATGCTGCAGTGGGTGCCCGGCACGGCGGCCGAGGTCGCATGGAACGACCGGGAGGACGGCCGGTTCGTCACGCGGCTGCACGATGTGGCCACGGGGCGAAGTCGTACGCTTCCAAACCCGTTTTACTGCCTGTCGCACGATGGCCGCACCGGCTTCGCGCCAGACTTTCGCCGACTCAACGACACGCGGCCCGGTTACGGCTACGCCGGGGTCGTCGACCCCAACCGCGACGTGCTCGCCCCAGACAACGCGGGCATCTGGCGGATCGACATGCAAACGGGTGCGCAGCAGATCGTCTTCTCATTCGCCGATGCTGCTGCGATCCCATTCGCCGGCCGCCCTGAGGCGTCCTTCAACGCCGCATCGAAGCACTGGTTCAACCACCTTCTGTGCAATCCCGACGGCACCCGACTCTTCTTCCTACACCGCTGGCGAACGGGCGACGAGAAGAGCTTCCGCACCCGGGCACTCACGATGAACTTCGACGGCACCGGGGTCCACGTGCTCGATCCCTGGGGCGACACGTCGCATTTTGTCTGGCGGGATCCGACGCACGTCTTCGCCTGGGCCTGGCATCCCTCGCACGAGAGCCGCTTCTATCTCTACGAAGACGAGACGGACAACGTGGAAGTCGTCGGTCCGGACGTGATGACCGTGAACGGCCACAACACGTATGTGCCGGGCACGGACAGCCACTGGGTGCTCAACGACACGTATCCAGACGCCGACACGCTACAGCACCCGTATCTCTATCACATACCCACGAACCGACGCGTGCCCTTGGGGCACTTCCCGTCGCCGCCGGCCTACCGTGGGGAGTGGCGGTGCGACACGCACCCGTCTTCGAGCCGCGATGGCCGGAAGGTGGTCTTCGATTCGGCACACCGCGGCGGCCGGCAGGTCTATCTCGTAGACATCGGCGAGATCATCGGCTGAGCCACCCTTATCGCTTGCGTTAGCGCGGAACCACAATTGGCTCACGCAGGGGCGAGTACGCTCTTTACGACGGCGTCAGAGTGCATCTTCTCGAACGCTTCGTGCCACTTCTCCAACGGCCAGACGCCGCCGATGATGGGGCGAACGTCGAGGGCGGCGCTGGCCAGTAGTGCGATCACCCGCTCCCAGATCGGCCAGTTGTGACTGTAGCTGCCCTGCAGCGCGATGTTTTTCTGCACGAGCGGGTCGAGCGAGAAGTTGGGCGGCTGCAGCCCCCAGCCCACCTTGCAGATCCAGCCGGCAGGGTGGACGAGATCGAGCGCGATCTTGAGAAAGCATAGGTCACGCTCCGCCGGCCTTGGCCCGCAATTTTTTGGGGCATCGGCAGAAGTGCCGAAGCGGGCCCGGGGGCCCGCAGTTACTCTTTATCTTTAGGTAATATCGTGACTCAGGCGGCTGGATCGGGCCAGCCCCGGCCTCCCGCGTGAACCCGGCCACAGCAACGGTAATCCACTCAACACAGGAGCCTTCCATGTCCCTCGCCGCCTCGCATCCAAGTCGCATCACCGTGGCCGCCCTTGTCCTGCTGCTCGTCTCGCAGTTCGCTGCCATCGCAGCCCCTCCCGATCCTGATAGGGCCGCGGCTATGCAGAGGGAAGCCGACGCCATGCTGAAGGGGGCCGTGGATTACGAGGCGAGTGCGGCAAAGGCGGCGGGCAAAGCGGCGGGCGAACTCGCGGATGCCTTCACGAATGCGGCATCCGCCACTCGCCAAGTCGCCGATGCGCTCAAGACTTTTGCGACCGCCGTCGGCGCGGGTAATGACGAGGACATGAAGTCGGCCCAAGCTGCGTTGTCCGCGGCCCAGAAACAGCAGCGATTGGCGAACGAACAGTTGGGGGTGCGTCAGCGAGTCTTCGCTTTCAGTCCCAATAACGCTGCCATCGAATCCCTGACGAAGTCGACACCGGAGGCCAACAAGCCGTTGCTTGACGCTCAGCTCGCCGCCATAAACAAGGCGGTCGATTCCGCAGCCATATTCTATGCGGTGCTCACTCCCGAAGCAAACTCCGACGATATCGAAGTGGCGCGTGACCTCTGGACACAGAGCATCAATGAATTGGACCTGGCGAAAATGGCTTTTGAATGGGCCAATGATCGGGCCCGGATGGGAGCCCGAAAGGGGGCGGATGAGATCGCAGCGGCCGCGAAACTGGCGGAGATCATGACGACGGACGACGAGCAGTTGGCGGCTCGCAAAGCCGCTCAGGCGACAGCTCTGCAAATCCGTGCCTTGGAGCGTAAGAGAAGGGCCGCCTTCTTTGAGTTCGAAGCCCTCCTCCGCAATTCGCCGCAGCCCTGATCGGGAGATAATAGTGCCAGCCACCAAATCTGGGTAAGGTCGTAAATTACCTGGATTTTGGTGGCTGGCACCTTTTACCCGGAGACGGTTCCCCGAAACGCCCCTCACCCCTGCGATGGCGATTTTCTCGCCTCAACGCAGACCGCCACCGCCGCCGTTTTGGCGATCGACGACGGCGTGCCGCCGCCGAGGACGATCACATCGCAGGATTCTGCTGCGGTCATTTCCGGACCTCCCGTTCGGATCTCATTGGCCAGACGGTCAGTGCCCGCAGTGTCGCCGGTCCACCGGTCGCGCCTGCTTCAAGATGCAGGGCAGGCGATGGCGGGAGGGCCACGCGGGTGACGGTTTGGAGGCCGTCGTTGATGAAGAGTTCCATGACCGACTTGTCAAAGAACAGGCGCAATTTGAGACGGCGCGGGTCGTCGCCCAAGACGCGCGGCAGCACGGTGCCGTTGGCATCCAGCGACTGGCCGTCGTAGCGAATGCGAACGGCGTCGGCCCCGGCAGCGTCGCACAGCCGCAATTCGACGGCATCGGCCGATCCCAGCTCAAACTCGGCCATGACTTCCAGCGTGTCGCCCGTGAAACCCTCGATTCGGCTGGTTCCGCCGTTCAGGGCGAGTGGCCCAACAGCGACGGGGGCGCCCCGCAACGTTGCGAGTTCGCGGATAGGTTGTTGCCGCAGTCGGCCCAGCGGGTCAAGCGAGAGCATGCGCGGCAGCGACATGCAGCAGTTCCAGCCGCGCGACGACGGCCAGGAGCCGACCCAGGCGAGCAGGACCGTGCGGCCGGCGGGGTCCGGAAACACACTGGTGGCATAGAAGCCGCGGCTGTCGGTGTGCGCCGGCGAAGGCGCGCCGTAGCGGCAGACCGGCACACCCGACGGGTCGATGTGGTTGTTGGGATCGCCCGGCGCCGGCGCGGGATTCAGGCCGTAGCTGTAGTCCACGATCCCGGAAGGGCCGTCCATCTCGAAGGCGATGCGTGCGGGATCGAAGCGCCCGACCTGGTACGTCATCGGGTAGGTCGATCGCAGCAGCAGCCAGCGGTCCTGGAGTTGGATGAAGTTCGGACACTCGCCGAAGACGCCCTTGATGCGGCCGACCGCCTGCCAGCGGGTCAGTTCCGCGTTCTGTGCCTCGACCACCAGGCCGTCCGCCTCCTTGAAGATCGCAAAGGTGCGGCCTGCCTCGCGGAAGACGAACATATCGGTCCAGCCGCCGGCGATGTCGGCGGGCACGCCGCTCCTGCCCGGCGCCAGGCCGATGTCGAGCGTGCGCCAGGCGCGTAACTCCCGGTCAAGCGGCAGCGCCGCCCACTGCTGGCGCGGGGGACGGGTACCATCGGGCCGCGGCAGCGGTGTATGGCCGTAGAAGAGCATCGGGGTGCCGTCGACCCGATGCGTGGCGCAGCCACTGGCGCACTGGTAGTTGCCTTCCTCACGGGATGGCGCCACCGCGATGGGCAGGTGTTCCCAGTGGACCAGATCGCGGCTGCGGGCGTGGCCCCAGCAGGAGTTGACACGGCTCCAGTCGCAGCGGTCCGCAAAGGGGTTGAACTGTTAGAGGATGTGATACCAGCCGTCGTGCCAGAACGCGCCGCAGATGTCGTTCATCCACTGCGCCGGCGGCCGAAAGTGGAACACCGGCCGATGTGGTTCGGCCGCGGCCACCGGTTCGGCGGCGCGCACGGCATCCTCCGCCCGGGCGATGGTTTCTGCCATGGTCTGGCCGACCGGTTCTGCCGCCCACGCGCCGCCAGCCGCGATTGCCGCGGCGATGGTTGTGCCAATGCCGACTTTCAACGCCTGGAGGCGAGTCATACTGACGGGAAGTTGCCTTGCACGATTCATGTCTATTTCCTGGTTGGTCATCGTAACGCTTTGGTAATCATGTGGGCAGCCTTATTGGCAAGCCGGTCAGAAGATGCTCGAGACTCTGAAAATAGCTCGGCACGTCGCGGTCGATGACGCTAGCTGGCCGTGGAAAAAGTCTTCCGCGACTTTTTCTAGGCATGAAAACCTCCCGTCGATCGTGACGCAGCAGGCCGCTTCGGCCGCGACGAGCAGCCGCCCGCGAGCGTGGTGGTGCCCACAACGCTCGTGCCGCGAGATTCCGTGGCCACGCTCCGGGCCCTGTGATCCAGCCGCCGTGATCCACGGCTATGGATGGGGTGTGATCGCGATGATCGTGATCTCGCTGGTCGCCGGACCGTAGCACCAGAAGACGCGGTACGCGCCCGGCGTGCGGTTCTGGGCGTAGGCTTCGAAGACCTTGTCGTTCGGGTTGAAGGGATGCTCGAGCGAACGGAACTCGTGGGTCTGCAGGCCTGGATGCCGGGGGTTCTCCGCCAGGAGCGAGACGCACTTATGAACCTGCTTGAAGAGGCCCTCGTTCCGACTCGCCTTGCGACGGCCCTTGCCCGGCCGCCTCTCGATGGCAGCCTCGGCTTTGTCTTTGAGGCGGGCGTATTCGGAGGCCGCCTCGTCGGTCCAACGGAGCGTGAACACGACGGCTAATCCTGCAACCGGTCAGCCAATGCGGCGTCGGAGGCAAGGTCAGGGGCGATCGAGAGTCGACCTTCCTTTGCGTCGGTCAACCCACGACGAACGGCGGCGCTGGCAGCACGGTTGTCGTGCAGCCACATCTCACGCTCGGGTACGACCCGGGCGAGCGAGATGCGCACCTCGGTTTCGCCGATTTCCTCGACGATGACCGTCCGGTTCGCGAACCGCTCGCCAAGCGTCAGGCGTCCCTTGCTGTCGGTGGTTTTTGTGGTCATGCCTGAATGATACGCCAAAGTGGGAAAGTGGGCAAAGCCCACCCAGTCCATCGGCATTTATCGGCCGCTGACAGCATTCCGGCCGGTCGAGGAAAGCAGCCCGGCGAGACGGCAAGCCGCTGATCATGGGCTACCAGTCGATCTGGCCCGCGTACGAGACGAAGCTCTGGCCCCGCGCGAAGGCCAAGCTCGGCGGCGAGGCAACCCAAGACGCGATCAAGGCGGAGGTCGGGAAGCTGCAGAACTGCGACTGGAGCATCCGGAGCCGGTGAGCGATCGGCTCTTTCGCCAGGACACCGGCAAGACCTGCTGGTCCACTGAGGAGGAGCGGCACTAGCGGGAGGATTTTGGCAGCAAGCAGCCGATGTTCGTCTCCAGCGAGTATGGCGACGCCGACCGCGACGGCCTGCCGAATTGGTTCGAGATGTTTTGGTTCGGCCGGTTCGGCGAGATCTCCCGCAGCGTACCGGGAGTGGGGCCGCCGAACGTGGGAAGGCCCCCGGGCTGGGATACGGCCCGGGCCACGGCCTCGAGCCTGCCGAACATGATGCGTTCCTTGCGGCTCGGATCCGAGTCGCCCTGGGTGACGCAGACCCAGATCGCCCCTTCATGCTCGTGGAAGGTTGGATATTGGAACGACTTCGGCGTCTCGAAGCGGTATTTGCGTTGCCACGTGCGACCATCGCGGGAGACGTTCACGTTGAACACACTGCGAGACGCCCCTTGGATACTCGTGGCCTCCTGCCAGCCGAGATAGTAGGTGTCGCCGAACCGATCGAACGTCGGCTTGGAGTTCAGTCCGTTGGGCACGAAGGGCATCGGCTCGCCGATGGCCCACGTCTTGCCGTCGGTGCTCGTGGTGAAGTGGTAGTTGCCCTTGTCATTGCGGCAGATGGCCATCCAGGTGCCGTCGGGCAGGCGGTTCACCGCCGCTTCGCAGAGGTCGGCCGATTGCGGCTCGTTGAAATGGCCAATGACCTCGAACGTGGCGAAGTCGGCATGCATGACGGCCAGAGCGTTCTGTCGACCCGGATAATTGTTGAGGGCGACGTACGTTTGGCCTTGGAACGTCTTGAACGAATCGAACAGGTAGAGGCCGAAGTCCAGCGGTGGCCTGCGGAATCCCTGGGCCGCGGCGTCGGCATGAAAATGCCGCGGCTCGAAGTCGAACGTGCCCGCCGCGGTTTCGAGCTTCGCCCTTTTTATGCTGGCCGCGAACTCGCCGCGGCCCAGATCGAAGTCGCGATACCACGTCTGCGACTGACGCTTTCCGGGCGCTTCGCTGGCGAAGTAGCAGCGCAGCGTGCCGGCATCCTTCTGGATGATCCGCGGCACGAAGCACGCTCCGGCAGGTAATGTCTCGTTGGCGAACACCTGCTCGCTCTTCGCGATATCGACGACCTTCTCCACGTGAAGGGTCTTCAGGTTCACGATCGACATCGTGGCGTAGATGAACGGCCAGTCGGCGCCTTCGCCCCCCTTCTGGTCATTCACCTCGGCGACGACGTAGGCACGGTCGCCGACGCAGACAAACTCCGCGTCGTGTGCCCCTTTCACATGCGGCGCCGACACGCGGACGAGCCGGGCGAGCACCTCGTCGGCCGCAGCCTTGGGATTCCAGCCTGTCGGCAGGAGCTTTGGGATCTCCGCGGCGCGGCCGGCGGGCTGCGGGGGACGGCGGGCGAGGGGCCGGCTGATGAGCATCTTCAGCTTCGATTTCGGGCCGGTGAGCTTTTTCGCCAGCACGTCGGCCTCGGTGAACCGGGCGAGCAGGATCTCGCCATCGGTGTCGCGGTTGCGATCGTAGGAGATGAAGATCGTGCCGTCCGGCGCCTGAAAGCCGTCGGGATAGGAAACACCTGTGCGCTCGTCGAGCACGAGCCCCCCCTGCCAGGTTGCGCCGTCGTCGTCGGACAGCCACGCGCTCAACTGCACGCGGCCTTCGTGGGCGTCGACCTTGTCGCCGTGCTTCACGAGCAAGAGCCTGCCCGAGGCCAGCCGGCGGATGTGGAAGCGGGCGTTGGGCTGACGGATGCCCGGCGGCTCGGTCGGCTTGGCCCACGTGCGGCCGCCGTCGGTCGAGGTCGATTGCATGATGCCCTTCTCCGTCCGCGCGAGCATCCACAGCGACTTGTCTCGCCGCTCGACGATCATGTGCTCGAGCCAGTCGGGATTGGGAAACTTCAGAGCAGCCCGCCGCTGCCAGGTCGCGCCCTTGTCGGTCGAAACGAACACATTCGCGCCGCGTAAAGGGTCGAGTTCCGGGAAAAGACCCTTGAAGGGCCCGAACATTGGTGCCCAATCACCGGAGCCTAAGCCATCTCGTTGGTCAAGCGAGATCGGCAGCATCCATTCGCCGGTCGAGAGCACGGTGGGCTTGTTGAGCATCACGCCGTGCCAGATCCGGCGCGGCGTTGACCAGACGGGAGTTTCGGCGTCTGGATCGTCGCATACGCTCGCCCAGACGCCCGCACGGCCGTCGAATATTTCCATGCTCTGGTCAAAGAAGAGCCAGAGCCGTCCCAGCGGATCGGTCCAGAGATTGCCGACGAGGATGCTGCGGTCCCGGGGAAGATTCTTCGAATGCGAATCCACCACGAGTCGCGGTTTCGACCAGGTCTCGCCGTCGTCGTCGCTCGTGGCCAAGACGAAAAACGCCTTGGGGCTGTCGCCGCCCGCGACCCAGCAGGCCCAGAGCCGGCCCTTGGGCGTCCGCTCGATACCGATCGTCATGCCGTAGTCGAGCTTGTCGTAGTCGTACTGCGGCAACGGCGAGGTGTTGAGGACGGGCGGAATAAGCGCAAGGTCCGCCACACGCCGCAGCGTGTCCCGCTCGTAGGCCCGCACCTCGGCCGGCGTCATCGCGGAAAAGCGCGACTCGGGCGGGTCGTCCGCAAGCGAGGCATTGCAGGCAACGAATACCACGCAGAAGAGCAACGCGAGGAGACATTTCATTGGGATTGATTCAGTTTCCGTAGAGCCAAAGCCGTAAGATTCAAAGAGTTTATCGCTGCCGGTCACTCCTGACAATTGCCTTGATCCGTCAAATCGTTGCGGTTTTTTGGCAGCTTCCTCCAGCGCCCGTCGGCCGCTCGCGAAGGCATCAGTGCCCCATGTCACGGCGGTAGCGGCCGGGCGTGAGCCCTTCGCGGCTGCGAAAGAGGTTGGCGAGGTGTTGCTCCGACGCGAACCCCGCCCGGCGGGCGATCGCCTTGAGAGTCAGGTCGCTCTCGACCAGATCCGCCTTCACGCGGGCCAGCCGTACCTGCATGATCGCGGCCGTCGCCGACTGGCCCACGGCCGCATGGAGCAGCCGATCGAGCGTGCTCCGCGACACTGCGAGCGCCCCGGCGACGTCGTCGGCCGTGAGGCCATCGCAGCCACGTTCGCGGATCAGTCGCAAGGCCGCCGCGGCCTCGGCCGAATCGACGGCGATGATATCGGTCGACTGCCGGGTGACGACGCCGCGGGGCGGCAGATATCTCCGGGCGGAAACGCGACGGCCCCGCATCAGCCGGGCGAGCGCTGTCGCGGCCTCGTAGCCGATCGCGGTGGCATTCACGTCGACGCTGCTCAGCGATGGCGAGGAGGCGCGACAGAAGACCTCGTCGTTGTCGATTCCAAGCACAGCCGCGTCACCTGGAACCTCGAGGCCCAGCGTGAGCGCCGCGTCCAAGACGAGATGGGCCTGCTCGTCGTCGCAGGCGAGCACCGCGACCGGCCGCGGAAGACTGGCGAGCCACGTCATGAGAGCGACCGTTCCATCGTGCGACCAAGGCACGCGATGGGCCAGCGGCTGCGGTGCGTGGAATCGGTGGGACGTGGCACCGGCCTGCCGCGCCCGTTCCAGAAACCGGTCGCGGCGGATGTCGATCCAGCTGCGGCGGAGCCGGAACAGGTCGCACCAGGCGAAATGGCGAAAGCCACGCTCCCGGAAATGTTCGAAGGCGAGGTCGGCGATTGGCTCGTTGTCGACGCCCACGAGCGGCAACCCCGCCTCGGGCGCGCCGCCCCGCACGTCGATCACCGGCAGGCCCGTGGCCAGCACGGCCTTTGCCATCGGAGATGAGTCGCAGCGAACGATGATGCCGTCTCCCTCCCACGACCGCAGCCACGACGGCGGCCGGTCGTCGATATTGCGGGGCTCGAGCCGCAACGACCAGGCGGCGTGCTCGGCGGCGTATCGCGATACCCCTGCGACGATCTGTCGGCCGTGGCCCCGCGACGTCTCGACGATCACGGCCACACGGGTGCGAGCGGGATGCATGGCGTTTGGATCCGGGGCTGGGTGCGGTAGCACGTGACGATATCCGGCAATAGTTTGAAGACTTTAGGCAATTGACGAAAGCCCCGTCACAATGGAAACTTCTTGGTCGAGCCGCCCGGCGTTCCGGCCTTACCGGACAGAAAAGTCTTGCATGAAGCGTTTTATCGACCGGATCAACGGTCTCTACGTCGTCTGGCTGCTCGGGCTGTCGGCGGTCGCGTTCGTCGAACCGCGGACGATGCTCTGGTTTGACCAGCGTTGGATCTTCTGGTCGCTGGCGGTGTCGATGCTGGGCATGGGTTTGACCCTGTCGCCGGACGACTTCCGCTCCGTCGCCCGGATGCCGGGCTGCGTGGCGCTGGGGTTTTGCCTTCAGTACACCGTGATGCCGCTCGGCGGCTGGCTGATCGCCACCGTGCTGCAGCTCGACCCGGACCTGAAGGTGGGACTCGTGCTGGTCGCCAGCTGCCCCGGCGGCATGGCGTCGAACATGATCACCTACCTCGCCCGGGCCGACGTCGCCCTGTCGGTGGTGCTGACGCTCTGTTCGACGTTGCTCGCCTTCCTCTTCACCCCGATGTGGACGACGCTGCTCGTCGGGACGCTCGTGCCCGTCGACGCCTGGGGCCTCTGCCTCTCGGCACTCCAGCTCACCATCGCCCCGGTGGCGGTAGGGGTACTCCTGCGGTGGCTAATGCCGAAGACAGCCGACCGCCTCGGGGCATGCGGCCCCACGATCGCCATGCTCGCCTTCGTCTTCGTGACCGCCGGTATCGTGGCGGCGAGCGCCGAGGCGATCGCCACCCACTTCGGCCGGCTCATGCTCGCCGCGTTGGGCCTGCACCTCCTCGGGTTTGCCTTGGGATATGCGGTCCCGAAGCTGCTCCGATTTCCTGAGCCGGCGGCACGTACGGTGAGCATCGAGGTGGGCATGCAGAACGGGGGCATGGCGGCGTCGCTCGCCCGGCAGCACTTCGCAACCATGCCGCTGGCCGCCGCAGCGGGCGTGTTCAGCGGGGTGATGCAGAACGTGCTTGGCGGACTGCTCGCAACCTACTGGAAGCGTCGGGGGCCCAACGGATGAGCCGTCACGACATCCACGCGTGGAAGTGCGACCGCCCATCGGCATTCCAGGCAACACGGACCCCTGCCAGCGACGCCGAGATCGCCGGAGCGTTGGAAGGCGCCCTGCGTGAGCACTTCGGGACGTGGCACGTCGCCGTGCAACCTGGCGGCGGCCAGGGAAGCCATCTCACCTGGCGTGCCATCGTCGACGGCCAGCAGCTCTTCGTGCGGGTCGAGAACGGACCGGAACACGATGATCACCTGGCCGTCGAATCGGCGATCCTCGATCGCGTGCGGACCGTCGGCGTGCCCACGCCCCAGGTCATCGCCTGCGATGCCACCCGCAGCCGGGTGACCTTCGCCTGGCAGGCGCTCGAGCAGATTCCCGCTCCCGACCTCAATCACTGGTTCAAGGCCGGCACGCTCGATGTTCCCCAGATCGCCTTCGCTATCGGCGCAGCGATCGCCCGCTGGCAAGGCCTCGCGGTGGAGGGGTTCGGCGTGCTGGATGCGTCTCTCCGCGGCGCCCGCGGCACGTATGCCGACTATTTTCTGCTCAACCTCGACCGGCATCTGCACTTTCTCGTGGAGAACGGCTTCCTGACGGTGGCGGAGCGGATGGAGATCGCCGCCGAGATCCGGCACCACGAACCGCTGCTCGCGCTCGACCGCGGCTGTCTCGTCCACAAAGACCTCGCTCTCTGGAACGTGCTCGGCACGCCGAGCGACATCCTGGCGTTCATCGACTTCGACGATTCGATCAGCGGCGACCCGCTCGATGACCTTTCCCTTCTGGCCTGCTTCCACGACGCCACCTTCCTGAAGGCGGTCATGGCCGGCTATACGAGCGTACGGCCCTTGCCGTCCGACCATGGTCGTCGGTTCTGGCTGCATCTGCTCCGTAACATGATCGTGAAGGCTGTCATCCGTGAGGGGGCCGGCCTGTTCGAGCGGGACGACGGATACTTCCTGATCGGCAACGGCAGCAATGGCAGCACGCTGCGACAGTTCACACAGCAGCGGCTGCGGATCTCGCTGCATGGCCTTCGCGAAGAGAGGGGAATCGACGACCTATGACAACACAACTTACGCTCGGCACCTGGCTGTCGATCGGTTCGCCGGTGATCGCGGAACTGGCCGCGGTGTGCGGGCTCGACTGGGTGCTTCTCGACCTGGAGCACGGCTGCGGATCGGAAGCCGATGTGCCCGAGCAACTGCGGGCGGTCCGCGGCGGGCCGACGCGGGCGATCGTGCGGGTTCCCGGTGATCGGCCCGATCTCGTCGCCCGCATGCTCGACCATGGCGCGGACGGGGTGATGGTGCCGCACGTCGATCGGGTAGCTCAGGCCGAGCAGTTCGTGCGGGCGGCCTCGTATCCTCCGCGTGGGCAACGCGGCGTGTCGCGGACGGTGCGGGCCCACGACTACGGGCTGCGGCCGCTCGACGGCAAGCCCGCTCCGCTGCTGATCGCGCAGATCGAGACACTCGACGCCGTCCACGAGGCCGCCGGCATCGCGCGGATCGACGGCATCGACGTGCTCTTCGTGGGCCCGGCTGACCTTCAGCATGACCTCGCCCTGCGGCAGCCCAAGGCGGGCACGGGGTTCGAAGACTGCCTCGATCGCGTCGTCGCCGCCGCGCGTGCGGCCGGGAAGGCGGCTGGCATCCTCGTCCGCGAGCCCGGCGACCTCCCGCGGTGGATCGAGCAGGGATTCACGTTCGTGGCGGTCCAGTCCGACGTCGCGATCCTCAGGGAGGCATTTCGAAGCCTCGCGGCCCTGGATCGATTGCCGCGGCAGTGATGCGGACGGCACCGTCATGTGACGCTGCCCCCAACTTGGCGCCAGTCGAGTTGTTAGCCATGCAGGGTCAGTCGATAAGCATGCCCTCATCGCATGTTTCGCCGAAACCCACGGAATCCGCGTCACCGCGAGCCGAAGCAGTCAGCGCAGGCTCCGAGCGGATCCGTTGCGGAAGGGCCGCCGCGTCGAGGTCGAGGCCGAGCGCGTCGCGGTCCGCAGCAGCGAGCGCCGCCAGCCGATCATGGAGTTGGAGCACGTACACCGCGGTGGCGAGCGTGCCGATTGCCACGCTCGGGTCGCCACGCTCCAGTCGCCAGAGCGTGTCGCGACTCACAAAGAGGCGGGACGCCATGTCGGCTGTCGAAATCCGCCGCCGGAGGCCAACTGGCAGGAGAAACAGGCGGGTCATCGAGGTTTTCTTGGAAGTGTCACCACACCAAGAAGGAACCTGCGATGACCCACCAAGATGAATGTCCGGCGATCGACGACCTTACGGCCCAGTTCGACGGCGAGACTCTCACGGCTGTGACACCGCCAGATCGTCCACCTGCCGCACGGCCGGCGCCCGTCAGCGGAGCGTTTCGAGATACGCGAGCAGATCCGCGGCCTGCTCGGCCGTCAGGTCGCGAAGCTGGTGCTCCGGCATGAGCGACGTGGCCTGCGGCTGCAGGTCGTCGATGTCGGACACGGCGAAGGAGTGCTCCCGGCCCTCGGCGTCCCGGAGGACGACCCGGTCGGCGGTCCGCTCGACGAGCAGGCCGGACGCGACACGACCGTCGGCGAGCTGCGCAATCCACGTCTGATACTTCGGGTCGATCTTCTTCGAGGGCCAGAGAATGCTCTCGAGCACCTCCGCCCGTCCGAGCCGCGTGGCGATGCCCCCGAGCGGTGGACCGACCTCGCGGCCGGTTCCCTCGGCCACGTGACAGTTGCGGCACTGCGTCGCACCGGACTCGCGGAAGAGCGCGCGGCCCCGGTCGGCGTCGCCGGACCGGGCTAGCAGCGCCGCCGGGTCGATCGCCGTGCCGAGCCGCCGGACGCGATCCGCTTCCGGCACGTGGGGCTCGAACAGGGCGGCGATGACGGCGTCGGGATGGGCCCGCGCCACCTCGAGCACCTCCGTGGCGATCGCCGGAGGAAGACGGCCGTTGAGCAGCGCCCGCGAGAGCAGCACCGATCGGCCGGTCGAGGAGATCAGTTTGGCGATGATCATGCGCCGCTGCTCGGCCCGTTCCGCCTGCCGCTTGGCCGCGGCCTCGGCGAGTTGCTCGTCGGCCCGCGCGAAGTCCTCCGCGGCCGGCTCGTCGCGGAGCGCCTTC
>Ga0194043_1000581_pt1 | contig 20339 bp, 23 predicted proteins | sample JunL4415m_MetaG_FD_161274 | JGI IMG/M metagenome (GOLD analysis project Ga0194043, IMG submission 161274) | Anoxic zone freshwater microbial communities from boreal shield lake in IISD Experimental Lakes Area, Ontario, Canada - Jun2016-L442-15m | ecosystem: Environmental > Aquatic > Freshwater >...
CGAACCAGCGACGGTCGCGATTGGTGGGATTTGCTGTGAAGGTTTTCATTTCGAAAGCTTGTGCCCGTTCAACGAGCGACGGTGAAGCATAGAGGCCCGACGGCAATAACGCCGGGCGGGGCGTCTATTCCCACTCGATTGTGCCCGGTGGCTTGCTCGTAATATCGAGCGCAACCCGGTTCACATCACTGATCTCGCCAATCATTCTAGACGCAATTCGCTCAAGCAGGTCGTACGGCAGGCGCGCCCAGTCAGCAGTCATTGCATCCTCACTGGTTACGGCCCGAATAACTACGAGATTCCCGTAGGTTCGTTCGTCGCCTTGCACTCCAACGGTTCGAATGTCGGGCAGTACACAGAATGATTGCCAGAGATCTCTGTAGAGACCGGCGGCTCGAATCTCTTCCTGAAGGATTGAATCCGCCTCCCGAAGCACCTCAAGCCGCTCGCGAGTTGCCTCGCCGCCAACGATTCTGATTGCTAACCCTGGGCCAGGGAATGGCTGCCGCCAAACCATCTGGTCAGGTAATCCGAGCTCAGTACCGACCGCCCTAACTTCGTCTTTGAAGAGCGTTCGCAGCGGCTCAATAAGTTCAAACTCAAGATCATCAGGCAAGCCGCCAACATTGTGATGCGACTTAATCGTTGAAGCACCAGTGCCACCACCGGACTCGATTACATCCGAATAGAGCGTTCCCTGAACAAGGAAGTCAGCTCCTGAGAGCTTCTCAGCCTCCTCCTCAAATACACGGATGAATTCAGCGCCAATCGCTTTGCGCTTCGCCTCAGGATCGCTGACTCCGGCCAGCCGAGCCAGGAACCGCTCCTCAGCATCGACTGCGACGAGTGGGACGCCGAAATGGTCCCGGAAGGCGGCAACAACCTGTTCGCCTTCGTTCTTACGCATCAATCCATGGTCAACAAATACGCAGGTCAGCTGCTCGCCAATTGCTCGATAGACGAGCAGAGCAGCAACCGATGAATCGACGCCACCAGATAGCCCACAGACCACCCTGCGATCCCCTACTCGCTCACGGATCCGCTCAATCTGCTCGGCAACAATCGAAGCGGGCGTCCAATCGGTACCACAGCCACAGATCTCCTCAAGAAACGTCTTCAGGACCTGCTGCCCATATGGCGTATGAACCACCTCTGGGTGGTACTGGATTGCATAGACCCGGCGAGCATCATCTTCAAATGCAGCAACAGGCGATGCTGGAGAGGAAGCGAGCGCCTTAGCTCCTGGTGGCGGAGTAAAGACAGCGTCACGGTGGCTCATCCAACAGGTCTGCTCAGCCGGCTGTCCTGCCAGCAGCCTGCCTCGATCAGAGACCTCAATCTCGGTGCGGCCGAACTCGCCGTGGTCGGCCGCTCTTACATCGCCTCCCATCTCATTGGCAAGCATCTGCATGCCGTAACAGATCCCCAGCACTGGAATGCCAAGTTCGATAAGCCGGCTGTCAAGTTTCGGAGCTCCATCCGCAAAAACGGAGGCGGGGCCGCCGGAGAGAATCAGCCCCTTCGGTTTACGACGGGCAACCTCCTCAACTCCAACATGATGCGGGAGTAGTTCGGAGCAAACGCCAAGCTCGCGAATTCGCCGGGCAATCAGCTGCGCATACTGACCACCATAGTCAAGGACAACGACCTCCTCATTAGCGAGTGGCGCAGCTGCTACCGAGCTCGATTGCTCAGTCGCGCCCGCATCAGACGGTCCGTCAGTCGGAGGTAACAAGTGCTGCGGTCTTGCCGGTTGAGCCCATGCCAACGCCCTGGTCGCGCTGCAGATACTTGCCCTCTGTTTGCAGCGACGGCGCAACCATCAATTCGGCCCTGTTGAACTCAGCCATGTCCTGGTAACCGCAAGTAGCCATTGAAGTTCGCAGGCCGCCCATCAGGTTGAGTGTGCCGTCGTTCTCCCTAGCTGGACCAATCACGATCTCTTCGAGCGTTCCGGTCTGCGTGGTGGCAACTCGTGTGCCGCGTGGAAGCGTCGGGTGGAAGGTGGCCATCCCCCAATTGAATCCCCGACCGGGAGACTCAACAGCCTTGGCAAGCGGCGAGCCAATCATTACGGCATCAGCACCACAAGCGACGGCCTTGGCGATATCGCCGCCGTTCTTCATTCCGCCATCGGCAATGACCTTCACATACTCGCCAGTTTCAAGCATATGTTGGGCTCGAGCTGCCGCAACATCGGCGATCGCGGTGGCTTGAGGTACACCAATTCCAAGTACACCGCGCGTCGTGCAGATAGCTCCCGGTCCTACGCCGACAAGGACTCCTGCTGCTCCAGTCCGCATCAGGTGAAGACCAGTCTGGTAGGAGGCACAACCTCCAACTACCACCGGAATCGGCAACGAAGCAATGAACTCCTTGAGATTCAGCGGCGGCCTGCTCTCATCCGACGAGACATGTTCAGCCGAAACAACAGTTCCCTGGATCACGAGGATGTCAAGCCCGGCTTCAAGCGCAGTCTCATAGTGGGCCCGCACCCTCTGAGGCGTGAGCGAGGCGGCAACAACTACGCCCTGGGACTTGATCTCAGCGATCCGCTTTGCGATCAGTTCAGTCTTAACAGGCTCGGCATAGATCTTCTGCATCTCGCGAGTTGCCTCATCTCGAGGCAAGGCCGCGATCCGCTCAAGCTGTTCGTCAGCGTCCTCGTACCGGCAGTAGATCCCCTCAAGGTTGAGAACCGCTAGACCACCAAGCTTGCCGAGCAGACCTGCCGTGGCAGGCGAAACAACTCCATCCAAGGCGGAGGCCAGCAGCGGAAGCTCAAACCTGTACGGCCCAAGCGTCCACGAAATGTCTACATCATCAGGATCGCGCGTCCTCCGTGAGGGAACGATCGCGATGTCATCAAAGCCATAGGCACGACGGGCCTTCTTGCCTCGACCGATCTCTATGTCCATTGACAGTCACTCACCTTGGCCGGGGATGAAGAGAAACGCTCTCTGAAGGCGGAATCCAACAAGATCAGCCACATTAGCAGCGCCAACGGCGATCTGTTTCGACGCCTATTTGGCCCAACCTAGCTGCCCTAAATCACTTGAGTCATGGCGCCGAGCTAGTCGGCTGAGCCGACTAAACCGCAGCAGAAACCGATAGCGCGCGGACCGAAACCACTGCCGCGAGCTCGTGGACACCTGCTGGATCAAGAATTCCTGCACCGAAGTGCCGCGTCGATTCCGCACCACAGGCAACCGCTTGCCGGATGCACTCCAACGCTTCGCCGCCGGCATAGCGCGATGCGACATAGCCAGCCAGAAACGCGTCACCGGATCCGATCGCAGAGCGAACATCCTGAGTCGGAACCGTCGCTTTTACAAGCAGCGGCTCTCCGTCGTTCAGCAGCTTCGCAACGCAACCCTCAGCCATCGTAACGACCGCCTCCAGTGGCCCCATTTGGACGATCTCGCCAACGGCATTTGCAGCATCCTCATCCTCAGTGAATTCGTATCCAACGAGTCCTTCGGCCTCGACGAGGTTCGGCGTTACGGCGTCGGGAACCGCTTTTGCAGCGTGCATCAGCGGTTCACCTTCGGTATCGACGATCGTCTCAACACCCATTCGCTTCATGTCAGCAATCATCGTTGCGTAGGCGTCAACTGGAACGCCAAGCGGCAAGCTGCCAGCGAGGACGCAGAGCTTCGCCCCCCGCCCCAGATACCTCAACTTCTCAAGGAACTGCTGGTACTCCGCCTCCGATACAACTGGTCCGCGTTCGTTGATTTCAGTCGACTGTCCGCTAGTTGGGTCGAGTACCGCAGTGTTGGTTCGTGATTCATCATCGATTCGAACAAAATCGTTGAGAACGGATTCCTCAGTCAGCGCCTCAACGATTCGCGAGCCGGCCGATCCACCCGCAAATCCCGTCGCGATCACAGGCTGACCGAGTGCCTTGAGTGCGCGGGCGACATTGACTCCCTTGCCGCCAGGCAGGGTCGCTGCATCAACAGAACGATGCCGGTGCCCAGCGCGCAGCCCGGGCACCTCAAGCGTCTTGTCAATCGCTGCGTTAAGTGTGACTGTGATGATCATTTTAAAGTTGCCCAGCAATTAGCCGGGTTGGTTCCGCGCTCTCCTTCGCTTCACCAGATGCCTAGGGTAGCGACTTGTGAAGAGTTCGCTACCAAAAGGTGATCTGCGACTCAAAAACGACTAGCTAGCGGCTGAAAGCTGCCATGCCAGAGCGCGAAGGCGAGCAGCCTCTGCGGCTGCAGCTTCCGCAGGCTCGGTGCCGCTTGCGGCCCCGGCTCCGACGATTCCACGCGAGACTGTCACTAGCCCGCCAGCTGGGCCTGGTTGCCAAGCTGGGAGCAGTTCCTCGATACGTCCGCCTTGGGCGCCAACCCCGGGCAAAAGAATTGGCGTATTCGGCATCGCATCCCGCAACCTCGCCAAGTGACCAGGAGCTGTTGCGCCTACGACAGCCCCAAGGTCAGCGAGACCGCTGCTCGAGGTGATCCCCTCGTTTGCCACCAGTCGGGCAAGCGCATCACTAACGGTCCCTCCGCTCGCGAGCTCTAGATCCTGAATATCGGCTGCACCTGGATTCGACGTTCGAACCAATGCGAAGACTCCAGCACCCACCGAGCGTGCCACTTCCAGAAACGGACGGATCGTGTCGGCGCCCATCAAAGCATTGACGGTAACCGCGTCGGCTCCAAGCCCCAAGACCTCTCCGTATTCCGTCTCAGTGGCTCCCAGCAGTGATGCTGCGTAGGAAGCTGCAGAAACGTCAATGTCACCTCGCTTCGCGTCAGCGATCACCAAAAGACCAGCATCCCTTGCGAATGCAGCAGTGTCGGATAGCGCAACGCGGCCAGGCGCGCCAAGTCGCTCAAAGGAAGCAAGTTGCAACTTGACCGCAACACAGGACGAGGCAACAGCACCAATTACCTGCCGGCAATGATCCGTGTAACGCTGGCCTGCGATCTCCGCTGCAGCTGAGCCTGATGGCTTCCAACCAATGGAGGTAGGCCACAAGCCGCTCGGAAGCGGATCAAGGCCGAGGACCAGCTGCGATTCCCGCGCCCTGACTGCAGCGTCGAGGCGATCGCCGAAGGGGCTGGCGGTCACAGTGCCTTCAGACACTGGACCGCTGCCCTTCGCCGCGGGGCAAAATGCCCCGGACTGCTACTTGACAGCCTTCTTGAATGCAGCACCTGCTGAGAACTTAGGTGCCTTCGACGCTGCGATCTGAATCGTCGCTCCCGTCGCAGGGTTACGTCCCGTGCGTGCCTTGCGGTGCGTCACGGAGAACTTCCCGAAGCCGGTGAAGCTGACTTCGCCACCGCCCGCCAGGGTGCTCTCAATTACATCCAGGACTGCGTCCACAGCTTCGCCGGCTTCCCTCTTTGAGATGCCTGCCTTTGCTGCAACGCTGTCTACGAACTCGGACTTGTTCACTTGTTCCTCCTCGGGAGGTTGTTTTCCGCGCCATTTTCTACCAGCGTTTGCGGACAACCTCACAGTCGGATGCCGCTGCGACCGTCACAATCAGCAAAATGAACCTCGAAAGAATCGCTTGGATCGGCACCGTAACCGTCGCAGCGCTGATCGCTGTGATCCTGTTTGTTGAGGGTTACGAGGGCTACGGCTGCGTTTCAATTGCGATTGGTCTTGCCGCTTCGGTCAACCTGTTTGGCCACCGAAGCGACTAACCATCAGCGACCGTGCAGCAGCGCCCCTGTGGCTAATCGCATCCTTCTCAGCATCGCTCAGCTCAGCCATAGTGATTGTGCCTCTGCCCTCTGACCGCTTTGCATCAGCTATGAAAATTGGGTCGTAGCCGAAGCCCCCAGATCCACTCGGCTGGGCGGCCATCTTTCCGACACAGCGCCCCTCAAACAGTCGATGACTGCCGTCGCTCGGATCAACCAGCGCGATGACGCATACATATTCAAGTCGGGTTCCCGCTGGCACTCGCTCGATCAGCAGTGCGAGGTTCTCAGCATCGGTTGCCTCTTCTCCGGCGAACCTTGCTGAACGAATACCGGGAGCTCCTCCAAGTGCCTCAGCCTCGATTCCTGAATCGTCAGCGATCGCTAGACGCCCAGTTGCCTGCGCTGCGGCCCGAGCCTTGATCAACGCATTCGCGGCATAGCTGTCGCCCGTCTCCGGTGGCAGGACGACACCAGCCGGGAGCGGATCGACTTGGATCGGGACTAGTAGCCGCTCGAACTCGCGAACCTTGTGAGCATTTGCGGTTGCGAGCAGCACCGCCTGCTGCGCACTCAAGCTGAGAGCGCAGCAGCCTGCGCAGCCAACAGTTGCTCAATGCCACCGGCAGCCAGCTCAAGAAGCTGGTCAAGGTGAGTCCTCGAGAGCGGCATCCGCTCGCTTGTTGCCTGCACCTCAACCAGTCCGCCAGCACCGGTCATAACAACATTTGCATCAACATCTGCAACGGAGTCCTCTGAGTAGTCAAGGTCAAGCAGTGGCTGTGAGCCAACGATTCCGCAGGAGACGGCAGCTAATCCACCATCACGGATTGGGTCTGTTTCAAGATCCCCCGCTTGACGGAGCTTTGCGAGCGCCAAACCAAGAGCGACCGAGGCGCCGGTGATTGATGCGCATCGCGTGCCCCCGTCCGCCTCGAGTACATCGCAGTCAACCCAGATGCTGCGCTCGCCAAGAGCTTCAAGATCAACAACCGCTCGCAACGAGCGCCCGATCAGACGCTGAATCTCAACCGTTCGCCCGTCGACCTTGCCGCGCGTCGCATCGCGCGACTTACGTTGCCCGGTTGATGCAGGCAGCATGCCGTATTCGGCAGTAACCCAGCCGCGCCCGCTTCCGGCCATCCAACGTGGAACATTCTCGTCGACCGAGGCGGTGCAAATAACCCGCGTAGCTCCGCAGCTGATCAGTGCTGATCCATCCGCAGTCCGAACAAAACCAGGCTCAATCGTCACTGGTCGTAATTCGTCTGGGTTCCGACCGTCATTGCGTGATCCGCTCATTCTGATTCCCCTTTGCCGATTTTGACCCGCTCGACTTCGCCGAGTGGAAGTTGAAGGAAGCGCTCACCGACAGACTTGAACTGGTCGGCACTCCCGCTGCATGCGAAACGGTAGCTGCCTTCACCGCGATTGGCCGAGCGAAGGCCACGAACCGACAGCGCATGCTCCACACGCCTTGCCACTGCATCACCAGAGGTGACAATCGCAACATCGGGCCCAAGCATTCGCTGGAGAAGCGGCCGAACAAGCGGATAATGGGTGCATCCGAGGATCACTGTGTCCACGTCTGCATCTCTGAGTGGCTCGCAATAACTGCGAACGACGGAAACCAGCTGCTCGTCGATTGCACCTCCAGCCTGAATGATCGGTGCCAGATCTGGACAGGCAACACTTGTAAGCCGAGTGTGCGGATCAGCTGTCATCACGGCGCGTTCGTAAGCGCCGCTAGTCACGGTCGCGTTTGTTGCAAGCAAGCCGATCCGACCTGACCGCGTCCGAGCAGCTGCGATCACAGACTCAGGTTCGATCACACCAATTACATCAACCTCTCGTCCCTCAGTCGCAAGCCGCCCGCGCAGATGCTCCAGCGCAGCGGCAGTCGCCGAGTTACAGGCAATGACGATCAGTTTCGCGCCGCTATCCAAAAGGTAGTTTGCGATCTCGTCAGAGAACTCAATTAGCTCAGCACTGCTGCGATCTCCGTAGGGGAATCGCTCCGTGTCGCCGAAGTAGAGATAGTCCTCAGCTGGGAGCGCTACGAGCAGCTCGTGCAGAACCGTGAGCCCACCTACGCCGGAGTCGAAGACCGCAACGGGCTGATCAGCTGTTGGATGCATGGTCACGTGGCAAGTGTTTCGCAAATCACCGCACAGCACTCAGTGGACGCTGTCAAGTGCCTTCTTTAACTGCTTGACGATTGCCTCAGCAATGCCGCTGGCTCCAAACTGCTTGCCTCTAGTTGCGGCGACAACCCCAGCTAGCACGGCGCCAACCAAGAGGATTAGTGCCACGTACTCAACGGTCCCCTGACCGCGCACGTCACTGCTTAGCCGCAGCCATCCCGCATGAACACGACCGTAGAAGCGATAGACCATTTGTCAGCTGACCACCTTTCGATTGATTCCCGTGGGCGAAAACCCGCAGAAATCAGGATTGCCCACCACGGAACGCAGATCAGCTACGAACTGCACAAATTCCTGACCATCTCCGCACAGACACTCCGCCTGCTTGGCTACAGGGGTACCCTCGGTCGCACAGTGCGTGCTCTCGTCGTAACGAACATGTGGCCCAGCCCAGCGCATCCTGAATCAGGAATCTTTGTCGCTGATCAAGTTGATTCCTTAAGAAAGGCTGGAGCCGATGTCGATGTATTTGCATTCGAGGGTGGTACGCCACTCTCTTATCTGAAGGCGTTCGTAACGCTCAAGCGCCGAAACTTGCAGCACTACGACATCGTCCATGCACACTTCGGGCTCTCAGCCTGGGTTGCGCTTGCGGCCAAAGCACGTGTGCGGGCAGTCACCTTCCACGGAACCGACTTGGAACACCCGCGCAGCCGGCGGATCTCAATGGCTGCGCTCCGGTTTATTGATCTACCAGCGGCAGCTTCAGAGCGGCTTATCGGGAGAATCCCGGTTACGCCAAAGCGACCAACGCCAATTGCACTCCCCTGCGGGATCTCCACGGAGCGGTTTTCGCCGATAGATCGCACTACTGCTCGCGACTCGCTCGGACTGCCACACGACGAGCGTTTGATTCTGTTGCCGTCAGACCCCGCACGCCCGGAGAAGCGAGCTGATCGAGCGAGACTGCTCTGTGAACGAACAGGCTCACGACTGATCACACTCGGCGGAATCGCTCCTGCTGAAGTCAACCTCTACATCAACGCTGCGGACCTAGTCGTGATTCCATCGGAGCGCGAGGGGTTCGGTCTCGCTCTCTTGGAAGCCCTTGCCTGCGATGTACCCGTTTTTAGCACGCCAAATGGCATCGCTCCGGAGGCGCTCGAAGGAGTTGACGGCACACTCTGTTCGGCTTGGGATCTAGACAAATGGTCGGAAGCCGCTTTAGTCCCGCTCTCCTCACCAACGAGAATCAACGGGCGCACCAGTGCCGCGCGATGGTCATCGGATACGGCCGCAACAGCCGTATTGGAGGCTTGGCGTAGCGCGCTCAAGGCGGCGAAGGCCGCCCCGATGCCCGCTGGTACTAGCGTGTAGCTATGGACTCCGTGCTGAAGACTGATGTTGTCGTGGTTGGAGCCGGTGCCGCAGGTCTCTATACGGCGCTGAATGCTGAACGCGCTGGAGCGAATGTCACCCTGATTTCAGCGCTACCGCTCGCCGAATCAGCTAGCTACTGGGCGCAGGGCGGTCTCGCTGTCGCCTTGGCGGCGGACGACAGCCCAGCAATCCACTTTGATGACACCGTCAAGGCCGGTCGTGGCGCAGTCCACGAAGCGGCCGCAAGGGTTCTCTGTGCCGAGGCCAATCTTGTACTTCGTGATCTGACCGATCTCGGAGTTGCTTGGGATCGCGACCGTTTTGGCCGCCCAGCACTTGGCCTCGAGGGAGGCCATAGCGTTCGCCGGATCGTCCACGCGGGTGGAGCGGCTACAGGCAGGAGGATCACTCGCGCACTTTCGGCAGCGGCAGCTGCAGCACCGGGTCTGACGGTCTTAGAGGGCCGCCGTGTTAGCGCGCTGCTCGGTGATGGAACTAGTTGCGCTGGCGTTGTACTCGACGGTGGTGACCGAATCGAAGCACGCGCAGTGGTGCTTGCGACGGGAGGAGCGGCCGCTCTCTGGTCGCGCACCACTAACCCACCGGGAACAGTCGGTCGCGGAATCGTCCTTGCCCACTCGGCTGGCGCGGCGCTCGCCGACCTTGAATTGATCCAGTTCCACCCAACAGCATTAGCGGCTGGGACTCGCCAGGACGGCCTGCTAGTTACCGAAGCAATCCGCGGTGAAGGAGCAACCCTTACCGATGCTCAAGGCAACCGATTTACCGACGAACTAGCTCCCCGCGATGAGGTCTCATTAACCGTCGCCGAGCGAATCCTTTCCGAAGGTTCCAATTCCGTATTCCTTGATATGCGCAACATCGAGCCTCGACACTTCCCGAATGTCTTTGCTTCACTGTCGGCCGCCGGGATCGACGCGACTCGTGAACTTGTCCCCGTAGCTCCAGCAGCCCACTACCTGATGGGTGGCATCGCCACGGACACGAGTGGTCGATCAACACTGGACGGCTTATTTGCTGTTGGTGAGTGCGCATGTACCGGTCTCCATGGCGCTAACCGCCTTGCCTCGAATTCATTGACCGAGTGCTTCGTCTTTGGTCGTCGGGCAGCACTTGCAGCACTTGATCGCCAGGTTCGCCCTCATGGTGCGCTTGAGGCAATCCCCTGCGACCCTGCAGTTGTTCCTTCGGATGCAACCCGTGAAGCACTCTGGCGCCACGCCGGCCTCGTCAGGGATGCAGCAGGACTAAGCCTGCTGCTCGATGACCCACACCCACTTACGCGCCTGATCGCCGCGTCGGCACTGGAGCGTCGTGAGAGCCGCGGTGCTCACCGCCGCAGCGATTTTCCCGAGGCGGATCCAAGGCTTGATGGCGCCCACTCCTCAATCACTCTCGGCGGGAATGCCGCAATGCATCGCTGGGACGGCGATGACTGGCGCTCATCTCAGAGCGCAATTGCTCCAACACCGCAACTTTCGTAGTTCAGCACTGTTGTAGAGTCGAATCACCGGGGTTCTGATTCCAGGAGGGATCGGAGCATGCTGCAACAGATAAGCCGTTCGATTTACCGATCAGTAGCAACAGATATCCGGCCAGACCGCTTTGGCGGAATTGACCAGACAGCCCATATGCGGGTACAGAAGTCATGCGATGAGAATCTCGGCCGCCTACTCAGCGACCGCGAATACTTCGCGAAGCCTGCAAAGACTCTCTTCCAAGAGGTCCGCGCATACTTCCCACTTGACTCGCAGCAGCGTCTCTGGGCTGTAATCGACAGGCATGTGGCCGTTGCCACGCGCTATGTGGATTCACTTCCGAAGACCGGTGTCGACAACCAGGGCAACCCAATTGAGTGTCGTGCAACGACTCGCCGCGGAACTAACTGCCGCCGCACTCCACTCGCTCACAATGGCTACTGCCCGTCGCATCAGCACCTTGCTCAGACCGAGCACGTGCTCTCAATCGCAGCCTGATTGATCGAGGAGTCCTGCCGCGCACCAGACCTGGGGCGCGGCAGCCCGTTTGTCAGCACGTGTGTGTCGGTTGTCACTTATTCTTGTTGCAAAGCACTTGCGTTATTCGCATAACTGCGTAGACTCGTTGACTCACCGGTCAATGGGAACTAGCAGCCCAGCCTGACGGGTCCAAGACACTATCCACCGACGCAGGAGTAGGTAAAGCAGATGCCAATCGCATACAAAGAGTGGGCCGTAACCGTACGAGCACTGGCAGAAGGCGAGCAGCTGCTTACCCTTCGCACCGCACAACCAACTGATAAGGACGGGAAGCTGAAGTTCAAGCACCCCCGCTTCTTCCTCTACCCAACCTTTGACATGCACCGCTCCGAGCTGGTCCGCGAAAGCCACCAGCCCGAGCTTGAGCGCTCACTGGAAGAAGGCGTATGGACCGACGGTGAACCCTCCCCGCTCGAAGTCGCTCCCGACGGAAGCCTCCCCCAGCCTGACCGAATCCGAATTCGTGCGTGGGCTGAAGTTGCCGAGTACTGGACGATCACTGACCGCAGAATCATCACCGATCTTGCACCCTTCCACGTCTGGAACCAGGGCTACGCAGAGCGCCGACTCGGTTGGCGTCGCAGGGACCCACTCCATGTGATCATGCTTCGCACCTACCGGATCCCAAGGCCTGTCACCGTCCGCGTTCAGGACGAGTACGCCACGCCCGACTCATGGGCACAGATCACGCGTGAACTGCCATTCGAAGGCACACCAGTGCTTTCCGACGGCGAGTTCGAGCGGGCAGCAGAGGCAATCAGCGACATTGTCTCGGCATCAGACCGCACAGCAGCACTGGCCTAGCGCAACAGAATCGCGTCACCCCAATCGGGGCGGCGCGAGCGTCAGGCTCGCCTCAGTCGTGATCCTGGGTGCCGAGCAGCTCGCGAGCCTTTGACTCGGCAGCTGCAGGAACCATCACGTCTCTAGGGCCGGCAGCTAGGAACCCGGCGAAGTCAAAGCCGCCGCTTCTTACCAGCATTGAGGGGATCCCCTCGGCGGTAAGCAGGCCGGCAATCATCTCGGCCTCAGCGCCATCGTGGGCAACAGCTACGCGGACAAGATCATCGGCCATTTGGTCAGTCTACGACGAACTCGGCTGACTCGGGTGTTGCTCCGCGATCGCGAATCCACCAAGCTTGAACATCAGGCTGATCAGGTTGAGCCAATCCGACTATCAGGTAGATCGAATCAGGGTGGAATGCGAGGTTGCGGTCTGTCTCAGACGGGAACGGGGCGCTACGCGTATGCGAGTGATAGATCGCGCCAAGGTCCCAGCCCTGATCATCGATCTCAAGCTCAATCTTCAGCTGCTCGCGAGGATCTAGTTCGTAGCGAAGCGGACTCGCAGCAACATTGATCGCTGGGAAGACTTTGACGGCTACACCGTCCTGGCTAGCAATCATCCCACAGCATTCGTTTGGCGCCTCAGAGAGCGCGTGGACGAGTACCTCGTCGTATAGCTCGCGAGAGATCTTCACTGGCTTGAATCAGACCTGCTTGTCAGTGGTGCTGTCCTCAGCTGGAGTTGTGTCGGTGATTGCCGCCAACTCCTCCTTTGAGGGCACAGCATCACTGAGTGACTTCCTGAATTCGCGTAGACCTTTACCGACTGAGGCAGCTGCGCCGGGCAGGCGCTTTGGTCCAAGAACTAAGAGCGCAATCGCGGCTACGAGGATGATCTCCATTGGGCCTATCTGAGTAAATCCCATCTCTGATGCCTCCCAGTTGACTAACTCTGATGGTAGCGCCAAGCAACAATGCCGGCGTCACCTACCACCAAACAGTTGAATCCAAGTTGGGAACCTCGTCTACGGGGCGCGTGTAAATCCCCGACGAGAGGTACCGCCATCCATCGTCACAGACAATGAAGACCACATTGCCCTCATCAAGTTCATCAGCAATTCGAACTGCTACCCGCGCAATCGCCCCCGATGAAACACCTGCGAACAGGCCTTCCTCATCAAGCAACTTCCGAGTCCATACGACAGCATCGTGATTGCTTACGAAGATCTTGCGGTCAAGCAGTCCGATGTCAATGATCGGTGGGATGAAACCATCGTCCAGTGACCGCAGGCCCTGAACTGGCTCGCCCTGCATCGGTTCCGCGGCAACGATCTTCACATCGGGAAGCGATTCCTTCAAACGCCGCCCGACCCCCATCAGCGTTCCGCCAGTACCCAACCCTGCGACAAACGCTGCAACATCATCGAGCTCGTCGAGGATCTCTGGCGCTGTTCCCTCGTAGTGGGCACGTGGGTTGGCTGGGTTTCCATACTGATATGGCATATAGACCGAGGAATCAGCCTCCGCCATCTCGAGCGCCAGTTCAACCGCTCCGTTTGACCCCTTGGCACCCTCTGAGTAGACGATGTCGGCCCCGTACATGCGCAGCAACTCGGTGCGCTCCGGCGTCACGCTTTCGGGCATAACAACCTTGACTGGGTAGCCCTTACGACGGCAAATCATCGCGAGTGAAATACCCGTGTTTCCGCTTGTCGGCTCGAGGATCGTCATTCCCGGCTCAATCGCACCTTTAGCCTCGGCATCCTCAATCAGTGCCCTAGCGACGCGATCCTTTATCGAGCCTGTCGGGTTGCGGCACTCAAGCTTTGCCCAGATTCGAACGCCAGGTTTTGGCGACAGGCGTTTGAGTTCGACAAGCGGCGTTGACCCGATCGATTGAACGAGGTCGCCGTAGCGTCCGCCACAAGGACGGTTAAGGAGCGGTTCTGCCATCTGATTGATCAGTTCGACTTCATCTAAGTCTAGCGCCGCCGACGACCGGCAAGAAGCAATCGCAGGTTTAGCTACCGCCAGCCATCGCCGGAAGGATTACGACCTGATCACCATCGCCAACCTTGGTGTCAAGGCCGCCGAGCACTCGGACATCCTCATCGTTGAGATAAACGTTGACATAGCGATTCAGTGCACCGTCAGCTCCAAACAACTGGCTAGAGGTTGCAGGATGAGCGGCCACAAGGCTCTGCAGAACCTCTCCAATCGTTGCACCTGCTGCTTCAACCTCGCGCTCACCATCGGTGCTGGAGCGGAGAACGGGTGGGATTCGAACGATTGCCATTGCGCTAAGACTAATGCGCTGCTGCGCAGAAAGCTTCGTAGTCCGGGAATACGCCCATCTCATCGTCGCTGATCGAATCAGGCGCACGCGAGCACACAGGGCACTCAGGGTCGCGCCCGATCTTCAGCTCGGTGAACTCCGCCTCAAGGGCGTCGTAGAGCAGCAGACGGCCGATAAGCGGCTCTCCACGGCCAAGGATCAACTTGATGACCTCTGTTGCCTGCAGCAGACCCATTGTCCCTGGGAGAACGCCAAGCACTCCGTTTGCGCCGCAGGACGGAGCGAGTTCGGGCGGCGGCGGAACCGGGAAGAGGCAGCGGTAGCAAGGGCCCTCGTTCGGCGCGAAAACTGAGAGCTGGCCCTCGAATCCGAGAATCGAAGCTGATACGACCGGCACCCCAAGCCGCACCGAAGCGTCGTTGAGCAGGTAACGGGTCGGGAAATTGTCGAGACCATCGACGACGATGTCGTACTCGCCGAGGATCTCCATGATGTTCTCAGGACCGATCCGATACGGGTACTGAACGACGTTTACATCCGGATTCAAAGCAGCAATCGTGGCGGCGGCAGACTCAACCTTGAGGGTGCCAATGCGCTCCTCGGTGTGGATAACTTGGCGCTGCAGATTCGAACGATCGACGGTGTCACCGTCGATGATACCGAGAGTCCCGACTCCGGCTGCCGCGAGGTAAAGAGCAACTGGTGAACCGAGCCCACCGGCTCCGAGCAGCAGCACCTTGGCATCAAGCAACTTCTGCTGACCCTCAAGGCCAACCTCATTGAGCAGCAGGTGGCGGCTGTAGCGATCGCGCTGCTCAGCAGTAAGGCTGCGCGGCACCTCGACCTCGTAGCCGCTGTCCTTCCAGAGCGTGATGCCGCCACTCATCGAACGGACATCCTGGTAGCCAAGATCATCAAGCATTGTGCGGGCTGCGTAGAGCGACCTGACACCAGATGCGCAGTAGATAACAACCGGAGTAGTTCGGTCTGGGATAACCGATTCAACGCGAACCTCTAGGTAGGAGCGCGAAACGTGTATCGCACCCGGAATGAATCCAAGTTCAACCTCCGAGTCCTCGCGTACATCGAGGATGACGGCGCCTTCCGGCAATCCCTCATGCACCTCGCCAGGCGTTGCCTCGGGAATGCGGCTGCGAAGATCGTTTAGAAGTTCCGGTCCTGTAACTGGCATAGGAACGACAGGATAGCCGCTTAACACGGTTAGTCTGGTCGGCGATGTTGCGCTCCCGAACCATGCTCGCAATCGTTACTGCCCTAACGCTGGTAGCAATCGGTGCGGTACTTGCTGCCGTGAGCAGTCCCGATAGCTCATCTGGCTCAGGCGGCTATTCGGGCTCCTCACTCCCGAAGGCGGTTCCCATCGAACCCTTCTCCCTGCAAGACGAAAACGGACGGCCTGTGACACTCTCCTCTCTCCACGGTCGCCCGACGATCCTGACCTTCCTCTACACGAGCTGCCGTGACATCTGCCCGTTAACTGCGCAGCAGATTCGTGGTGCGCTTGACCTAAATGAACGCGACATTCCTGTCGTTGCGATCTCCGTTGACCCTAAGGGTGATACCCCCGAGTCGGTCAAGAACTGGCTTGCCCGCCAGCGACTTGACGGTCGCATCACCTGGGGACTCGGTAGCGAGTCCCAACTTCAGAAGGTCTGGCGGGACTACGGCATTGCCCCACAGACGAATCGCTCCGATCACAGCGCCTACGTCTTTGTGCTTGATCGCGATGGCCGGCGCTGCGTATCGTGGCCGGTCTCTCAGCTGACTCCTGAAGGCCTCCAGCATGACCTGAAGCTGATCGCAGAGCGGAACGGCGCCTGCCAAGCCTGACCCTCTAGACAGCGTTAGGCGGCAGTTTGCTGGAGACAAAAAGATGGCCCCGCCTTTCGACGGAGCCATCAGATGCCCCAACCTTGTTATCTGCGTCTCAGACGCGGCGCCATTGCTATGCCGTGCAGGGACTATCGGTTGTGATCGTCTTTGTTGCTGGCCTGTCAGCAGCTGTCTCCTTCGGACGATTTGTCCGACCAATCGCGAAGTAGGAGTAGCTGATCGTCGAGGTGACTCGCAGCTTCTTCGTTGATGGGCAGGCTGGTGCCTTAAGGAAATTCGGCTTCACAATCGGAAGACGGAAGTCCGTCAACACGGCACCTGTTGGCAGCTCGCCAGCCTGAGATCCAACTCCACCGATGCCGGCAGGCAGAGAAACCGTAAGCGTTGCCTTTGCAGTATCAACCGCACCAGCGAACGAGATTGCAACGACCTTGTTGTCATTGGCGAAGATGATGTCGTTTGGCTTTGTGACCTTCGTGCCATCACCGGAACCAAGGTACGCAGTCGTCTTCGTCCAGACATAACCAAGCGGCACACATGGCATCTCAACCAAGTTCGCAGCAGCCGGGAGCTTCAGCAGCGACTCATAGGTCGTCTGGTATTGAGCCCAGCGCCTTGAGTCGGGGTTAGCTTCAGCGGCGCAGTTATGAGTTGCGTTGTATGGCGAAAGCTGTGGCATCGCGTTCGGAGCACCGCCGGAATTGAGCAGCGCCCAACCGGAACCGAGCTTCGCAGCAGCACACTTCGTCGCCAAAGTACCTGGATAGGTGTTCGGCTTCTGCTTGCACTTGCTGGCAGCAGCGATCACAGCTGTATTGATCTTGGTGTTAGTCGGGAACTTGAGAATAACTTTTGCAACCGGATGCGACTGCGCAAGCGGGCGCGTTGAAAGCGGTTCCCGCGTAGAGAGATAGGAATCAAGGGCCCCATATGTATTGCCCTTGATAGTGCCGCCAGTGAATGTCTTCATCTTGACGATTGACTTCTGCTCTGGGTTTGCGACAGCGGCAACAGCCGAAGCCGACATCGCGAGCGAGCCAAGTACGGCAGTTGCTGCAATGAGAATTGATTTACGCACGATTTTCTCCCCCTCGGGATTGGTGCGCCCTTGCGCACCTATTTGGTTGTGTGACCACAGTCGCACAAGCCAGGAATAGCAATGGCCAGCAGGCGGCAAAGCTTGCGTAAAGGCAAAATCCACCGCCATTTGCAGATCGTCGAATGCCTGATACCTCACGGAAACGAAAATGGCCCCGCCGGGTGGCGGGGCCATCGTCACTTCAAACAATTCGCGTCACAGACGCGAAGCTCCTGTTACGAAACGCAGGGGCTATCCGTGTTGATCACCTGTGTTGCTGGCTTCATGGCAGGGGTCTCCTTCGGGCGATTTGTCCGACTAATCGCGAAGTAGGAGAAGCTGACCGTCGATACGACCCGCAGCTTCTTGCTCGCTGGGCAGGCAGGCGCCTTAAGGAAGTTCGGCTTGACAATCGGAAGGCGGAAGTCAGTCAAGACAGCACCGGTTGGCAGCTCGCCAGCCTGTGAACCTGAACCACCAATTCCGGCAGGCAGTGGCACCGTCAGCTTTGCCTTTGCTGTATCGACAGCGCCAGCGAACGAGATCGCAACAACCTTGTTGTCGTTGGCGAAGATGATGTCCTTAGGCTTTGTGACACGTGTGCCGTCACCGGAACCAAGGTACGCAGTCGTCTTCGTCCAAACATAACCGAGCGGCACACAAGGCATCTCAACCGTGTTTGCACCAGCTGGGATAGTCAAAAGCGACTCATAGGTCGTCTGGTACTGAGTCCAGAGCCTCGAATCAGCTCCAGATTCAGCTACACAGTTATGAGTGGCGCTGAATGGCGAAAGCTGTGGCATCGCAGTCGGAGGACCACCGGAGTTGAGCAGCGCCCAACCTGTTCCGATCTTCGCAGCAGCACACTTCGTCGCCAAAGTACCGGCGTACGTGTTCGACTTCTGCTTGCACTTGTTGGCAGCACTAATCACATCAGTGTTGACAACGGTGCCGGCAGGGAACTGAAGAATTACGTTCGCTACTGGGTGCGACTGAGCAAGCGGGCGCTGTGACGTCGGCTCACGAGTTGAGAGGTAAGCACCAAGAGCACCGTAAGTGTTGCCCTTGATAGGTCCACCGGTGAAGCTCGTCAAGCCGACGATCGATTTCTGCTGTGGGATTGCCACGACTGCCGATGCCGTTGCCGACATCGCAAGCGAGCCGAGCACAGCTGTTGCTGCGATGAGAATTGATTTACGCAAAACGTCTCCTCCTAAAAGGATGGGGCGGTTGACATTTGTACTCAGCCCAGCATCGCAGATAGTCGGGGCGGGCAAGCCGGTCGACTCCCCTGACCACGAAAGACAGATGGCCCCGCCGGGTGGCGGGGCCATCGTCACTTCAAACAAATCGCGTCACAGACGCGAAGCTCCTGTTACGAAACGCAGGGGCTATCCGTGTTAAGCGTCTGTGTTGCTGGCTTGTCAGCAGCAGTCTCCTTCGGACGATTGGTACGAGCAATCGCGAAGTAGGAGAAGCTGACCGTTGCGGTGACGCGCAGCTTCTTGCTTGCTGGGCAGGCCGGTGCCTTAAGGAAGTTCGGCTTCACGATCGGAAGACGGAAGTCGGACAGCACAGCTCCGGTTGGAAGCTCGCCAGCCTGTGAACCTGTTCCGCCGATTCCGGCAGGCAGTGGCACAGTCAGAGTTGCCCGGGCTGTATCAACAGCACCAGCGAACGAGATCGCAACAACCTTGTTGTCGTTGGCGAAGATGATGTCCTTAGGCTTCGTGACACGTGTGCCGTCACCGGAACCAAGGTACGCAGTCGTCTTCGTCCAAACATAGCCGAGCGGCACACAAGGCATCTCAACCAAGTTTGAGCCAGCTGGCAGAGTCAGCAGTGACTCGTAAGTCGTCTGGTACTGAGTCCAGCGCCTCGAGTCTGCTCCAGCCTCAGCTTCACAGTTATGAGCGGCGCTGTATGGAGAAAGCTGCGGCATTGCATTTGGCGGTCCACCGGAGTTGAGCAGCGCCCAACCTGTACCGATCTTCGCAGCAGCACACTTCGTCGCCAAAGTACCTGGATAGGTGTTTGGCTTTTGCTTGCACTTATTGGCAGCGGACACAACATCGGTGTTCACCGTGCTGCCAGAAGGGAACTGGAGAACGACCTTGGCGACAGGGTGGGCCTGTGACAACGGACGGGTTGAAGCAGACTCCCGCGTGTTCAGGTAAGCATCAATCGCCCCGAATGTGTTGCCTTTGATTGGACCACCAGTGAACGACTTGAGGCCAATGGCCGCCTTCTGTGCTGGAACCACTGGTGCCGCTGATGCGGTTGCTGACACCGCAAGCGAGCCAAGAACGGCCATCGCTGCGATGAGAATTGATTTGCGCAAGGTGTCTCCTCCTGTTGGATTAGCGCTTTGGATTTCTGAAGTATGACCAATGTCACACATCTTCGCAATAGGGAACCCTACAAAACTTCAAAAGTTGCGCAGTTCGCGAAATCAATGCGAAATTGCTTCAGCGCTTGCGACGGCTTCCTAACAGCTTGGCAACCCCAGCCCAGATGATCAGGATGATCACCGGCAACGCGTAAAGCAGCGAAGCCCAATGACCGAGGTGCGCGATTGGCAGCATCAAAGGTTCGCCGCCGAAAGCAGCCAGAGGCCGAGTACCGTGAACGCAACCGTCGCGACCAACATCGGGACTTGCGAGCGTGTTGCGGTTCGGGGGTCATCCGCCAACTCAAGGGCACGGTCGTGAGCGAGCATCAGTGCGGCGATGTGACCGAGGACGAGGACAGCGACCTGCACCCACCAGACGGCGGTTGGGCCGAGCAGTCCGTAATCGATTGATGCATAAGCAGTGCCGAACCAGTCACTGCCGTTACCAAGTGGATCAGAGATTAGGTACCCAACCGCCTGCCCTTGAATCACAAGGAACGATGCGTAATGGGCGACCGTGTAGGCCAGAGCGATCGGCACCAGAACCTGCGCAAATCGACGGCCAACCAGTAGCGGATCACTGCCGAGTCGCGTAGCTGCCCCACGCACTCCTGCCAGCCAGATTCCGCTTACAACGAGAATCGCGGCAAACAAACCAATTGTTGAGGCAGCTTCTCCAGCTGCGGTCATCGCTAGGC